>OLPI01002835.1_pt1 | contig 13004 bp, 12 predicted proteins | sample 1672361 | NCBI WGS metagenome assembly OLPI01 (sample SAMEA3136675, study PRJEB25190) | human gut metagenome
ATGTAACTTCATTTTATGCTGTATCGTATCATAATATAGGAATTCGAAAATCACAAGAATTCTCATATTTAATGTGACAATTTTGTTTTTTCTGTTCTCAGTCCGTTTTCCAAACAAGCTTTGCATACCTCGCCCGCGTTCTTGCTCTTTAGCCGTATGCCGAGCATCAGCCCCATGCCGTCTACGCCCTCTACTTCGGGTATCTCGGCGAGCTTTTTGCGGAAGTATTCGCCCTTCTTGTTCACCTCGTCGAGAAAGCCCTCAGCCAGTACCGTGTCAAGCACCGCGTTTCCGCCCGCGCAGGCGAGGGGGTTTCCGCCGAATGTCGAGCCGTGCGTGCCGAGTGTCAGCGTGTCGCAGCACTTCTTGCCCGCCATGCATATGCCTATGGGCACGCCGCCCGCTACGCCTTTAGCAAGGGTAGTGATGTCGGGCTGTACGCCGTAGTTCTGCGAGGTCAGAAACTTGCCCGTTCTGCCTGCGCCCGTCTGCACTTCGTCCGCTATGGTGAGTATGTCGCGCTTGCCGCACTCCTCGAAAATAGCGTCTACAAATGCCTTTTCGAGCGGTATCACGCCGCCCTCGCCCTGTACGCATTCAAACAGCACAGCGCACACATCGTCCGTGGCTGCCGCTTGCAGTGCCTCTATATCATTGGCCGGACAGTATTTAAACCCGGGTGTAAAGGGGTCAAACACCGTGTGAAAGCTGTCTTGCCCAGTGGCCGCCAGGGTGGTAATGGTGCGGCCGTGGAATGAGTTTACAAGGGTAATGATGGTGCTGCGCCCGGCGCCGTATTTGTCAAAGCTATACTTGCGGGCAAATTTGATGGCACCCTCGTTGGCCTCTGCCCCGGAGTTGCCAAAGAACACCTTTTTCATCCCGCTCTTTTCACACAGCAGCTGCGCCAGCTTGGCGCAGGGGGCGGTGTAGTAGAGATTGGAGGTGTGCTGCACCCGGTGCAGCTGTTCTTCCACAGCTTTGGTCCAGACCGGATCGTTGATACCAAAGGCAGTTACCCCGATGCCGGATCCGAAGTCGATGTATTTTTTGCCGTTCTCGTCGTAGAGGGTAGAGCCTTGACCTTTGGTCAGCGCCACATCAAAGCGCCCGTAGGCGTGGGCTACATATTGATTATCCAGTTCTTTTGTGTTCATGGGTCTTCCTCTTTATCTGCTGCGGAACATGGTGCCCATACCTTCATCGGTAAGCAGCTCCATCAAGATGGAGTGGGGCACGCGGCCGTCGATTATAAATGCTTTTTTGACCCCGCGGCGCAGGGCTTCGGTCATGGAGTCGATCTTGGGGATCATGCCGCCTCCGATAATGCCATCGGCAATCAGCGCCGGGGTGTCGCTAATATAGACTCTGTGGATCAGCGAGCTTTCGTCGTCCTTATCTCGCAACAGACCCACCACATCGGTCATGGAGATCAGTGCCTCTGCCTGCAAAGCCCCGGCCACTGCGGCAGCCACCGTGTCTGCATTGATGTTGTAGCAGTTGCCGTCGTCATCGTAGCCGATGGTGGAGATCACCGGGATAAAGTTCTTGGAAATGGCTTCTTCCACCACTTCCATATTGATGTCTGTGATCTCACCCACATAGCCATGGACGTCGTCTGCCGGCCTGCACTTTAGCATATTGCCGTCCAGCCCGCACAGGCCGATGGCATGGCCGCCCAGGTTGCCGATCTGGCACACCAGGCTTTTGTTCACCTTACCGGCCAGTACCATTTGCACCACTTCTGCGGTCTCTTTATCGGTAACCCGCAGACCGTCCACAAACTGGGAGTCCATGTGCATACGCTCCAGGGTCTTGTTGATCTCCGGACCGCCGCCGTGCACCAGCACCACATGGATACCGATGGTGGACAGTAGTACCAGATCATTCATGACGGTTTCTTTCAGTTCTTCATTGATCATGGCGTTGCCGCCGTATTTTACAACAATGACTTTCTTGCGGTACATCTGAATGTACGGCAAGGCTCTTGCCAGGATCTCAGCCTTTTGGTGATTTGCAATTTCCATTCTCTCACTCCGTTCGCTTATATTTCTTAGTAAAATCAGGTGCGGTAGTCGCCGTTGATTTTTACATAGTCGTAGGTCAGGTCGCAGCCCCAGGCGGTGGCTTTCTCGTCCCCCTGGTTCAGATCCACTAAAATATAGATCTCGTCCTCTGCCAGTACCTTGGCGGCCTCTTCCTCAGAGAAGTCCACGCCGGCGCCGTTTTGGCACACGGTGACCGTACCGGCTGTGGATTTTAAGGCCACATCAACCTTGTCAATGTCAAATTCCGCCGGGGCGTAACCGATGGCACACAGCACCCGACCCCAGTTGGCATCCTCGCCGAACATGGCGCATTTGAACAGGGTAGAGCCGATCACTTCCTTGGCAACGATAATGGCGGTGTCTTTGGTGGGCGCGCCGGAGCACACGCATTCCAGCAGCTTGCTGGCGCCCTCGCCGTCCTTGGCCAGCATACGGGTCAAGTTGGCCATCACATCATAAAGGGCAGCCTTAAAGGTGTCCAGCGCCGGGCCGGGGGCGGTGATTTCCGCATTGCCCGCCAGACCGGAGGCCATGATTTCCACCATATCGTTGGTGGAGGTATCGCCGTCAATGGACAGGCAGTTGTAGGTGACTTTTACGATCTCACGCAGCGCCTGTTGCAGCATATCCGCGCTGATGGCGCAGTCGGTGCTGATAAAGTTCAGGGTAGTGGCCATATTGGGGTGGATCATACCGGAGCCTTTGGCCATGCCGCCCAGGCGGCAGGCTTTGCCGTCCAGCTGGAACTCTACTGCATACTCTTTCTTCACTGTATCGGTGGTCATAATAGCGGTAGCCGCTTCTTCGTTTTTACCATAATCCAGTTCTTTCACCAGCGTAGGCACGGCAGTAATAATCGGCTCAATGGGCAGCACCTGGCCGATGACACCGGTGGAAGCCACCAGCACCTGTTCAGCAGGCAGACCCATTTCGTCTGCCACCAGCTGGCACATTTTGGCTGCTTTTTCTACGCCGTCTGCGTTGCAGGTGTTGGCGTTTTTGGAGTTGGCAATGATGGCTTTGGCCTTGTTACCGCTTTTTGCCAAGTGGTCTTTGGTTACAAGTATTGGTGCACCCTTCACTTTGTTTTGGGTATATACCGCAGCGGTGTTGCACAGCACATCACAGGCCACCAGGCAAATATCGTTTTTATGTACATAGTCCGGGTTCGGGTTTTCTACTGCCGGCTTTTTTATGCCGCAGTAGGTGCCGCTGGCTTTGAATCCTTTTGCGGCACAAATGCCGCCGTCAATCTTGGTCATGCTTTATTCTCCTATCGTCAGCCCGGTGACTTCATCCAGCCCCAGGGCAATGTTCATACACTGAATGGCAGCGCCGGACGCGCCCTTGCCCAGGTTATCGAACCGAGCAGTGAGTAGCAGCCTTTCGTCGTTGCCGTTGATCTCAATTTCCATGTCATCCCGACCGGCCATATTGTTGGCGCCGATCATACTTTCGCTGTAACCCAGGGGGCGTACCTTGACCACTCGGCTGTCGCCGTAGTGCTCTGCGTAGAACGCCTGCATATCTGCCGGGGTCATTCGCTTTTTCAGTAGGTCGGCAAACAGCGGCACGGATACGGTCATCCCGCAGGGATAGTCACAAATATGGGGAGCGAAAATGGGCGTGCGCGCCAAGTGGCTGATGGCGCCCATTTCTTTTAAGTGCTTGTGCTGCTGGGTCAGTGCGTACTGCCGGGGACTGTCCAGTTCAGGATCCCGATCTGCCGCTTCATATTGGGCAATGCCTTTGTTTCCTGCGCCGCTGTAACCGCTCATGGCGTAGCACACAATGGGATAGTCGGCGGGCAAAATGCCGCCGGACACCAGGGGATAGACCAAAGCGTTAAACCCGCTGGCGTAGCAGCCGGGCACCGCAATACGGTTGGAGCTTGCGATCTTCTCTCGAAAGGCGGGTGCCAGCTCCGGAAAGCCGTAGGCCCAGTCCGGCAGGGTGCGGTGGGCAGTGGAGGTGTCAATCAACTTCACATTAGGGTTGGTAACCAATGCCACCGCTTCAATGGCTGCCGGGTCCGGGAGACAGAGAAAGGTAATGTCCGAATCGTTTATGCACTTGGCTCGCTCTGCCGGGTCCTTCCGCTTGTCCTCGTCAATTTGAATCAGCTCCAGCTCCGGTCGGTTCTGGAACCGGGAAAAAATCTTCAGTCCGGTGGTGCCGGCTTTACCGTCAATGAATATTCTTGTCATTTTTATACAGTCCGTCCTTTTTTTAACTTCTATTTATTATACACGCATAGAGAGCAATGTCAATAGAACGACGGAAAAAATATCATAAATATGCAAAAATTAAGAATAAATATACATTATGTATTCAATTCCATAGACAAGGTGCTCTATAATCAAAAAAATATGGCCCTTTTTGGGGCCAATGGCTTGACAAATTACAGATTCTCTCTATTCTGTTAAACTGTCTTAGAGTGTGTAATTTTAGGCAAAGGAGGGTGAATATGCAAAAGGAAGTGATGGTGGCGCTGATCTCCTTGGCAGGTACCATTGCCGGCTCTTTTGGAGGCGTGCTCGCGTCGTCCAAACTGACGGCCTATCGGTTGCGGCTGCTGGAAAATAAGGTGGACAAGCATAACCGCTTTGCGGAGCGGCTGCCGGTGGTGGAGGAAAAAATAAAGGTCCTCAACCATCGGGTGGAGGACCTGGAGCACGCCGAGGCGGCTCAATCTATGCGTTCAAAGTAAAGCAGGGTGTCTACCGGGCAGGGGAGGGTGACCGTTTCGTTTGAATAGATCTTGTCGCCCAGTCGCCATTTGCCGGTGGGTATGCGCACCTTGCGTCTGCGTTGCCCCTTTTTCAGTACCGGCGCCACTAAGATCCGGTCGCCCAGCAGGAATTGGTCGGTAATGCCGGCGTAGCCGCAGTGAGGATAGGCATATTCCATGGCCCGCACCATGGGCGCACCGGTTTGGCTGGCCGCTTTGGCACAGGCGATAATATAGTCGCCGTATTTGGCATGCAGGGCGCTCATTTCCCGGCAAATGCGACGGGTCTCTGGATTGCCCAGATCCCAAATGTTCAGGCTGTACTGCATCATGGGCATCAGCGCAGAGGCCTCGCAATAACGGGCAAACAACTCGTGATCCAACTTTTCTGCCGGGCCGCGAAAGTCAGTGATCTGCCCGCCGCCGATCATATCCGGGCAGCTGTAAGGATAACCGGACAGCCCCTGAATGAGCACATTGGGCAGCAGTGCGCCCAGTCCCAGGAAGTTCCAGCGGTGGCTTTTATCTGCCAGTCGCTGGGCAACGCCCATGCCGCCGCATTGAAAGCAGGCGCACAGTTCATTAAAACGATAGTGCCGGGCAGACAACGCCCACAGCTTACTTTGACCGTTGGCATCTACGCCCCCGTAGGTGCGGTCATCGTCCCGGTAATACATGGCGTCACCGGCGTCCTGCTTAAATCCGTCAATGCCCAGTTTATCGGTCAAATACCGGGTGCAGGCAAAGAACCAGTCCTGGGCCTCCGGGTTGGAGAAATCCAGCAGATAGTCGGCGCCGTTCCACCATTTCCGCTTGGCCGGTTTGCCGTTCTTGTCCAGCACCAGCAGGTTTTCGTCCTTCAGCTTTTGAAAGTCTGCTGCCTGATCGCTGACAAAGGGCGCAATCCACAAAATGACCTTAAAGCCTAAGGTGTGCAGTTCGTCTGTCATCTTTTTGGCGTCTGCGAATTTTGCCGGGTCAAAGCGCCAGTCCCCAAAGGCACGCTGCCAGCCGTCGTCAATGATCAGCTCACCGGCAGGCATGCCACAGTCCAGAATAGACTTGGCATAGTCCACAATGCCCTGTTGGGTCTGGTTGTGCTCAAACTGGATCCAGGTGCAATACTGGGGAATGCGGAACATTAACGCGTCCGGGTAGGTGCCGTCCGGCGGCATAAAGTGATCCACCGCATAGTGATAAGCGCCGCGCAGGGTGTGGTCATCTGCCTGGTACAGGCCGATCTTGGCTTTGCTGCCGGTGCAGGTAATGCGGCCGAAAACGAAGCGGGTCTTAAACCCGGCCTCCGACCAAATGACCCGCCCCTTGTTGCTGACAAAGAGGGTGTTTGCCTGGCCGTAGGAGCGCACCACCGTGGTGTCTACCAGCATCACTTTCTTGGCGTTGACCGGCATTAGGTAGCCGTAGTTGGTGTGGCCGCCGTACCAATATTCACCGGGCAGCATGGGCAGTTGCAGCTTGTGCATATAATAAAATCCCCCAAAATATCGATTTTTCATAGCATACCATTCCGGCAGGGTTCTGTCAAATTCTGCCGGTGTGCATAGGATAAAATAAGAACTTGATCGGAGTGATAGAAATGAAAGTGACGAATATGACTGCCGGTACGCTTGTGCGTACCGTAATGCTGGTGGTGGCTCTGCTGAATCTGGTGCTGACCAGCTTTGGTAAAAACCCGCTGCCGTTCTCAGATGAACAGGTCTATACCGGTCTGTCCGCTTTAGTAACGGTGGCGGCCGCCTTGGCTGCCTGGTGGAAGAATAACAGCTTTACCTGCTGCGCCCGTCAGGCAGATGAGGTGCTGCGGGTGTTGCAACAAGAGGGCGCCACAGAGGACGAGAGCGTGGCGGAGACCCTGGAACAGGAGGGTGACTGATGTCTGCACTTTATTATTGCCGGCAGACGACCACTGCTTGCAAGGGCATACCGTACCCCAGTAAGACCCACCCCTATAAATACGGTACCTCCGGCTGCGTTTATACCAGCGGTTGTGGGGTGTGTGCTTCCTTAATGGCGCTGCGCAATTCCACCACTCGAGTGTTCAATACCCGCCAGTGGACCCACCGCTGCCTGGGTATGGGTGCCAGGGCGGCGGAAGGCACGGATATGGCTGTGGTGGCTCGGTATATGAAAGAAAAATACGGCCTGGACTACGCAGTCACCACAGATATGGACCGGCTGGTGGCACATCTGAAACAGGGCTATAAGGCGATTATCAATGTAAGCGGCGGTGGCAAAATGCTCTTTTCCAACAGCGGGCACTATGTGCTGGCCGCAGGCATCGACAAAAACGGCAATTTAATTATTTTGGACCCGTATTGGTATGACGGCAAGTTCACTTTGACTGCCGCACGCCGCAAATACACGCGCGTGAAAAACGGCAGAGAAGTGTATGTTCGCCCGGCTGACTTGAAAGGCGATGTGCTGTCCCTGTGGTTGTTTACCCCAAAGCGCGATGTGCGCCTGGCGTATTCCACACAGGATATACATTACCGCAAGCCTGCGCCTACGGCGCCCACCGTAAAACCCGGCACATATCATTTGACAGCCGTGCGGGGAATCTACAAGGGCGCAGGCGCTGCCAGTGGGCGAAAAACCGTTGGGAAATTGACGGAGAACGGCAAGTCCCACGCTACCGCGTCTAATCCTAAAGCAGACGCATATCTGAAGAAAGGTACCGCCGTTACCCTGACGGATATTCGCTTGCTGTCCACCGGCAATCTGTGGGGGCATTGCCCCTCCGGCTGGCTTTGTATTTGGGAGAAGCAGGGGAATAAGACTTTCATCAAGTAGGCATAAAGAGAAAAGGTGTGCGCAGTTGCGCACACCTTTTTTGTTTTAGGCAAAAAAAGACGCTCAACGCAAATGCGTTGAGCGCTATTTGGAGCTGATAACCGGATTCGAACCGGTGACCTCGTCCTTACCAAGGACGTGCTCTGCCACCTGAGCCATATCAGCATATATTGGCGACCCGGAACGGGTTCGAACCGTCGACCTCCAGCGTGACAGGCTGGCGTTCTAACCAACTGAACTACCGGGCCAATTGGCTGTGTTGCGAGTTGTATTATAACCGCTATGAACGCACTTGTCAAGCACTTTTTGCAATTTTTTGAAAATATGGTGCTTTTGTTGAATCTCGATACCCTATGTAGTATAATAGAAACAGGTTCTGACTTGGAGGAACAAAGTATGCGATTGACTTCCGGTGCCTCAGACGGCACGAGAAATTATATAGTAGACGGCATTCGCTATGTGTGCGCCAATTTTAAGGAGCGGGCACCCGGTACCCATAGTGAGCGCAAGGCACAGTCTTTTCTGGCCGGTGAGCTGGAGCAGTGGGCGGACGATGTGCAGGTAGAGAATTTTGATGTGCACCCCCATGCCTTTATGGGTTGGATCCCGGCGGCCGGTGTGGTGGCTATGCTCTCCGTTCTGTTTTATTGGCTCACTTTTCGCGGCGTGGTGCACGGGGCTGCGCTGGCGGTGATTGCGCTGTTGCTTACCGTTTTGGCGGTGATTTGTTTGGTGGGGGAGTTTTTGCTGTATCGTGAATGCATTGACCCTCTGTTTCCAAAGAAAACCTCTCGCAATGTGATGGCGGTGCGCAAGCCCAGCGGAGAAGTCCGGCGGCGGATCATTTTTGGCGGACATACGGACGCAGCCAACGAGTGGACTTATTCTCTACACGGCGGGCTAAAGAGTCTGGCGCTGGTGATGGCAGGGTCTATCGGCGGGCTTCTGTTTGTGACCGTTTTTAACATGATTTGGCTTTGCAATGCCATTTTCGGCAGCGGTTACACCTCGGCATTTTGGCTGGTGATGGGGGTACTGGAGTTGGTGTTGGTGCCGTTTTTTGTTGCCATTCTCTTTTTTATCAACTGGCGTGTGGTGGTTGACGGTGCGAACGACAATTTAAGTGCGGATTTTATCGCTATGGGTGTTCTGCGAGAGATGGCGGAGCAAGATGTTCGATTTGAGCACACGGAGGTGTGTGCGCTGCTCACCGGCTCGGAAGAGGCAGGACTGCGGGGAGCCCTGGCCTATGCCAAGCGGCACAAGAGGGAGCTTCAGCAGGTGGAAACGGTATTTATTGCCATGGACACCATGCGGGAGATCGAACAGCTGCAGATCTACACTAGCGGCTGTACCGGTACACAAAAGAATTCCAACGCCGTAGGCGAGCTGATTTATGAGGCCGGGGAGAACTGCGGCATTGAAATGCGAGAGACCGATTTGTATCCCGGCGCCATTGACGCTGAGGGCTTTAGCCGCTACGGGCTGGAGGCCGCAGGCTTTTGCGGGGTGAACCATGACCCGCGTACATACTACCACACCCGGCTGGACACGCCGGATAATATCAGTGAGGCTTGTATCAATCTGTCGCTGGATATTTGTCTGGAGGCCGCCGGTCTGTATGACCGCTCCGGCGGGTTGGACGCCTTCCGTGAGGAGGGCAAAAAACGTTTCAAGCGCGGCCACAATTAAGTCATTTTGCAGAGTGCCTGCCGTACCGGCACTGCTGCGAGTAATATAAGGGGGAACTGACTTATGCAAACCATTACACCAAACAGCAGTTTGGCCCAGGTGATTCAAAATCCGCTGGGTCGGGATTTGCTGGAAAAAGTGCTGCTGAACTTCGGCTTTAAGCCGGAAGATTTTGAGCGCTCCGCATTGTCTAAGCTGAAAGTGAAAGCACTCAGCCCACTTACCGGCGGCGTGATCAAAAAGAGCACGGTGCAGATGTTCTGCGATCTGCTGAACAGCGAGAGCAACGCCATTATTGCGCCGGACGACAGCCCCATTACGCCACAGTGGTGGAAAGAGGCTGTGTTTTACCAAATTTATCCACGCTCTTTTAAGGATTCCAACGGCGATGGTATCGGCGATATTAACGGCATTATTGAAAAGCTGGATTATCTTAAGGACCTGGGGGTGGACTGCATTTGGTGCAGCCCCATGTACAAAAGTCCCAATGACGATAATGGCTACGATATTTCCGACTACTACGATATAATGGACGACTTTGGCACCATGGCGGATTTTGACCGTCTGCTTAGTGAAGTTCATCAGCGGGGCATGCGGCTGATCATGGACCTGGTGGTGAACCATACTTCTGACGAGCATCCCTGGTTTGAGGCTGCCAAGCAGGACCGGCATAATAAGTACCATCAGTATTATATTTGGCGCCGGGACGATGGCAGTCACACCCCGCCTAACAACTGGGAGAGCCTGTTCTCCGGTTCTGCCTGGAATTATTATGAAGCGGTGGACAGTTGGGCTATGCACGCCTTTTCCAAAAAGCAGATGGACCTGAATTGGGAGAATCCGGCGGTACGCCACGATATTTATAAGATGATCAACTGGTGGCTGGACAAGGGCATTGACGGCTTCCGTATGGATGTGATCAACTTTATCTCCAAGTGGCCCAGTTTGCCGGACGGAGACCCGGTGGTGGGCAAGACGCTGGGCTTTTGCGGGGCGGAATTTTACTTCTACGGTCCCTGCCTGCACGCGTATTTGCACGAGATGAACCGCAACTGCTTTGGTCGCGGCGACAAGGAATATGTGACCGTTGGCGAGTGCGGCGGTTTAGGTATTGAGACAGCCAAGCTGACAACGGCAGATACCCGCCAGGAGCTGTCTATGGTGTTTAACTTTGACCACTTGGATAATGCGGGGCATATGCGCTTTGACGAGTACCAGTATGATCTGCGCAAGGCGGTAAAGACCATACTCAAGTGGCAGGTGGAGTACACCAATCACTGCTGGCCTACGCTGCTGTTTGAAAATCACGACAACCCCCGGGTGACATCTAAAGTGGACCCAACGGATACATACACCCCGGAGATCGCCAAGCTGTGCGCCGTGCTGGAAATGACCTTAAAAGGCAGCCCCTTTATTTTTCAGGGTCAGGAGCTGGGTATGACCAACACCCATTTTGACAGTATGGATGATGTGCGGGATGTGGAGAGCATCAATTTTTATAATAAGCTGATTGCCAAGGGCAAAAAGCCGGAGAAAGCGCTGCGGATCATTAACGGCGGCTCTCGGGACCACGGCCGAACCCCAATGCAGTGGACGGCAGAGCCGGGCGCCGGGTTTACCGACGGCACCCCTTGGATCGGAATCAACAAGAATGCCGTGCGCTTGAACGCTGCCGATGAGGCTAAGGTGCCGGACAGCGTGCTCAACGACTTTAAGCGGCTGATTGCTCTGCGCCATGCCAATCCGGCGCTGGTGTACGGCGAGTTTACCCAATTGTGCCCGGAGAATAAAAATGTGGTTTGTTACAAGCGCACCTTGGACGGCAACACTTTCTTTGTGGAGTTGAATCTGACCGGAAAGCGGCAAAATCGTCCTTATGACCCGGCTGGTTTCGAACGCTTGTATTCCAACTACCACGACCACCGGGATGTGCTGATGCCCTTTGAGGCCAATGTGTATTTGGCAGAGGGTGAGGCCAAGGCTTGATGCGGGACTGGCACATTCACCTGGAGCGGGGTCCGTACACCGTAGAGTGGGCGGAGCAGTTTGTCCGTCGGGCGGAAAAACTGGGAATTCGCGAGATCTGCCTGTTAGAGCACTCGGTGCGCTTTTTTGAGTTCCACCCCACCTTTACTCAGGTGCGGGCGTACAACGATTATCAGCGACATTGGTTTGACGAAAAAGTGCAGACCGCTCGCCATTTGGACGAATTCAAGCGATTTGGCGATAAACTGCGGGCAAAGAATTACCCGGTGACGATCAAGCTGGGGCTGGAAATCTGTTATTTTCCCCAACACGCGGATGTGATCGAGCAGGTAACCCGGGATGGCTATTTTGATCTGCTGCTGGGCAGCGTCCACTGGATCGACAACTGGACCTTTAACCAGCGGAAGAACCAGTGGCAGGGCAGGGATGTAAACGCCTTGTACCGCCGGTACTTTGAATTGCAAAACCAGGCGGCAGACAGCGGACTTTTTGATATTCTGGCCCACCCGGACCTGATCCGCTGTTTCGGATTTGCACCGGATTTCAACTTAAATGAGCAGTATAAAACCCTGTGCCAAAAGGTAAAGGCACAGGGTATGCTGCTGGAGATGAACGGCGCCAAGGGACCGGGTCTGCACCCGGATTTTTTGGCTGTCGCCAAGGCTTGCGGCGTGCAGTTCTCTGCCGGGTCAGACGCGCATTGTCCGGAAGATGTGGGCAAAAACTTGACTGCCATCTATCGCCGACTGGCAGAGGGCTAAATGCCGTAGATCCCGCTTTGTTCGTCTAAGAACCAGGGGATTTTCGGCGGGTAAAAAGTAAATAACATAAACAGCGCACTGACTGCCAGGAGTAGGAAAACACCTGCGGTTTGTGCGCTTTTTCCTTGCAGTTTGCCGTTGCGTGTCAGCACAGCGTCTATCCAAAAAGCGTTGCCTACGCCCAGGATAAAGGAAATAATATCCAGCGCCATAACATCCCTGCCGATGATTCCCTTATAGGTGAAGAACACGGCTGTGATTACTCCAATGCCGGTAATGGCGCCCACACAGTGCCGCGCCCAAGCGCCCGATTGCCCCTTGGTGCTGCGCAGGTTGATTAGGCACCACAGGAGAAAGGGAAACCATAAAAGTTTGAGATGCTCCCAGGGGCTTTCGTTTACCGGGCACACCAGCGCCACCAGGCGGTTGTTTCCGGTCCATTGGTAGATAAAGTGCCACAAGGTGCCCACAATGCTCACAAAGGCAAAGCCGCACCATTGCAGCCCGGTTTTGTTTCTCATACAATCACCGATAGAAGTGTATGCAAATTTTGGGGCTATTATACAGTGGCGCCTTGATTGTTGTTGGGCGTTTTTGCGGTGCGGTGTTGGCACCGCACCCTACATTGCCAACGAATAGAGCGGGCGGATACTATCCGCCCCTACGGTCGATCGGATACAAAAATGCCCTCGTAGGGGCGGCAATCTGCCGCCCGCCATGTCCACTGGACTGTTTCTTCCAAATTTGTCTTCGCCAAATTTGGATCAGCTTGTCGTGGTTCGAGTCCAATTCAAAAAAACAAAAAGAACGGAGCACATAAGGCAGTATACCATTTTGGTTGGACTTCAAGGTTGCGCAACCTGCTACGAAACAGTCCACCGGACTGTTTCTCCCAAATTTGCAATCATGCAAATTTGGAGCAGCTTGTCGTGGTTCGAGTCCAATTCAAAAAAACAAAAAGAACGGAGCACATAA
>OLPI01002838.1_pt1 | contig 12990 bp, 9 predicted proteins | sample 1672361 | NCBI WGS metagenome assembly OLPI01 (sample SAMEA3136675, study PRJEB25190) | human gut metagenome
AACTGAGCTAATGGGTCATATTAAATTTTAAAAGTGATGGCTGGGCTGGCAGGATTCGAACCTACGAATGCAACAGTCAAAGTGTTGTGTCTTACCGCTTGACGACAGCCCAATATTTGATTTGGGGTGGATAAAGGGAATTGAACCCTTGACCTCCAGAGCCACAATCTGGCGCTCTAGCCAACTGAGCTATACCCACCATAGTTAACTGGCGCGCCTGAAGGGACTTGAACCCCTGGCCCACTGCTTAGAAGGCAGTTGCTCTATCCAGCTGAGCTACAGGCGCATATATCGTTTGGCTGTACCGCTTAGCGGCAAAAAAAATAATGGAGCGGGTGATGGGAATCGAACCCACGCAATCAGCTTGGAAGGCTGAGATTCTACCATTGAACTACACCCGCTTGTCTTAACACGACTTGCTTATTATAGCATAGAATTTTTTATATGTCAATACCTTTTTGACAATTTATTTTAAAAATTTCAAAATATTTTTTTGTTTCAAAAATTATCATATACTAAGATTCGGCACCGCATTTAAGGACAAATCCGCAATGTTTCCCGCCTCATATTCGGCAAACGCCGCACAGCCTATCATTGCCGCATTATCCGTGCAAAGCTCAAGCCGCGGAAAGTAAAATTCCATTTCTTCCAGCCCGGCTTTTGCCATTACTCTGTCCCGAAGCGGAACATTTGCCGCAACACCGCCGGCAAGTGCGATTTTTGATACTCCTGCCGTCTTTGCACAGCTTACAAGATGCTCGGCAAGGACGTCAACAACCGCCTCCTGAAACGAAGCGGCAACGTCAAACTTATTTATTTCTTCCCCTTTTTGCTCTGCATTGTGAATATAGTTAAGCACCGCCGTTTTAACTCCGCTGAAGCTGAAGTCAAAACTGCCTCCGCCCATATTCACTCTCGGAAAGCTGATTGCAGAAGGATTGCCGTTTTCCGCTGCTTTCTGAATCGCAGGCCCCCCCGGATATCCGAAACCAAGCACGCGTGACACCTTGTCAAATGCCTCTCCTGCCGCATCGTCACGCGTTTTTGCAAGCGCCTCATACTCGTTATAGCTCTTTACGTGAACTATATGGCTGTGCCCTCCCGATGCGACGAGACAGATAAAAGGCGGCTTTAAATTCGGCGTTTCGATATAATTTGCGGATATATGTCCTTTTATATGATGAACTCCGATAAGCGGCTTATTAAGCGCATACGCAAGCGCCTTTGCATACGAAACCCCCACTAAAAGCGCACCGACAAGCCCCGGCCCGTATGTTACCGCAACCGCGTCAAGCTCATCTTTTGATACCCCGCTGTCTGAAATTGCCTTTTCAACAACCGCACTTATATTTTCTATATGCAGACGTGACGCAATCTCGGGGACAACGCCGCCGTACTGTTTATGTAAATCAATCTGTGTATTTATTACATTGCTCAAAACTTTTGTTCTGTCCTCCACCACTGCCGCAGCGGTCTCGTCACACGAACTTTCAATTGCCAAAATTCTCATAAATTATCACTACTTTTCAAGTTTTTTATCATAAGAACAGCGTCCTCGCCATTTTTATAGTAATTCCTCCGCAGACCGTTTTGCTCAAATCCAAGCTTTTTATAAAGCGCCTCTGCCGAAGTGTTTGACTTTCGATATTCAAGCGTAAGGGCGCACATACCCTTCTCTTTTGCTATATTTTCAAGCAGACCTAAAATTTTGCTGCCCAGCCCCTCTCTGCGATACCTTTCATCAACGGCAACGTTGGTAATATCGGCGCAATCGTACATCAGCCACATTCCGCCGTAGCCTGTAACGCAATCCGTCTCTTCATCGCGCGCAACTATGTATACCGAAATGTCATTGTCAAGCTCTGCCGTAAACATTTTAAGCGTCCACGGGTCGGAAAAACACCGCTGTTCAAGCTTTAATACATCATTTACATTCTCTTTTGAAAGCATTTCAAAGCTTATCATAATTTTTCTGCCGCCTTGCTTACAAGACCCTTAAGCATATCTCTGCATCTTCTGTACTCATCAAGGCTTCCGCCGAAAGGGTCGGCTACCTCTCCGGCTTCGCCCGCATATTCACAAAGGGTCTTTATTTTTTCACCGTCGCCGAAAGCGGATTTAATCGCATTTTTGTGTCCCTGCGACATTGTAAGCACAAGGTCTGCCGAATCTATCATTTCAGCCGTGAGCCGCTTTGACGCCCGTCCCGAGATATCAAGCCCAATCTCGCGCATAGCGGCGGCAGCATTGTCCGACGCGGCACTTCCGTCGGCAAAAATCCCCGCCGAATCAGAAACAGCCGCGATGTTCTTCTTTTTGCATATATCATTAAACATTGCCGATGCCATAGGGCTTCTGCAGGTATTGCCCGTGCAGACAAACAAAACATACTTTTTATCCGCACCCCTATTATTTCGGCTTTCGGAATCATTATCCGAAATGCTTAAAATGCGCCCTCCGGCAGCCCGATACAGCCTGTTGCGAACAGCGCGCCATTCTCCTTTTGTCCCGATTTCGGGAGCATACACCTTAGTCACACCCGCTTTATCCATATCACGCAGAGCGGTAAAAAGCCTGTGTGCCGCATTTTTCGGATTTTTAATGCTGCCGAGCGAAATCGAAACCGCACCGTTAAACTTCGGAAATTCGTCAAACACAAGCACTCCCGTTTTTTCTGTCTTCGCCTGCTTTTCAACATAAGAGACAACGTCCCCGGCACTGCCCGACAAAATTATAACCTCTGCCTCGGGCGAATAATGCTTGTATTTAAGCCCGGGCGATTTTGGCTTTTCACCGTCTTTGACAGATGTCACTATTTCAACCTCGCCCAATACTTCTTTCAGCTGCTCATAAGTAATCCCGCCCGGGCGAAGCAGAATCGGCTTTTCGCCGCTTAAATCAATTACGGTTGATTCAACGCCGATTTCGCAGTGTCCGCCGTCAACTATCGCGTCAACTCTGCCCATCATATCGTCAACACAATGTCTGAAAGTGGTAGGACTCGGCTTGCCCGAAAGATTCGCACTCGGCGCCGCGACAGCAACCCCCGAAAGCTCTATCACGCGCTTTGCCGCCTCACACCTCGGCATTCTTATCGCGACTGTATCAAGACCGCCCGTTGTTTCATATGGAACATTTTTACATTTGTTTAGTATAACGGTCAGCGGACCAGGCCAGAATTTCGCAGTCAGCGCTTTTGCGCTGTCGGGAATATTCTCTGCTATTTTATCAAGCATATCAAAAGAGGCAATATGAACAATCAGCGGATTATCAGCCGGTCTGCCCTTTGCCTTAAAAATATTTTTTACCGCAGTCGGATTCATCGCATCCGCACCCAAACCGTAAACGGTTTCTGTCGGAATAATCACATTGCCGCCATTTTTTAAAATATCGGCGGCAATTTTCAAATCATCTTCTGCGGTTGTCAGTAATTTTGTATCCATAACCGACACCTCGCATATAAAATTTATAACTCCTCAGCCTGAGCCTTAAGCTTCTCGCTCTGGTCGGTTGTTATCAAAGCGTCTATAATCTCATCAAGGTCACCGTTCATAATCTGCTCAAGCTTGTAAAGCGTAAGTCCTATGCGGTGGTCTGTCATACGCCCCTGAGGGAAGTTGTACGTTCTTATTCTCTCGCTTCTGTCGCCCGTTCCCACCTGACTTTTTCTGTCAGCGGCAATGGACGCATTTCGCTCTTGCTCCATCTTGTCATAAAGGCGCGAACGCAGCATTCTCATTGCCGCCTCGCGGTTCTTGTGCTGCGAGCGCTCGTCCTGACATGACACAACGATTCCCGTCGGGATATGAGTAATACGTATAGCCGATTCGGTCTTGTTGACGTGCTGACCGCCCGCTCCGCTGGAGCGATACGTGTCAATCTGCAAATCATCCGGGTTAATCTCAACCTCGACATCATCGACCTCGGGCAGAACGGCAACGGTAACCGTTGACGTATGAATTCTGCCGCTCGACTCGGTCTCGGGCACTCGCTGAACGCGGTGAACGCCGCTTTCAAATTTAAGGCGGCTGTACGCCCCCTCGCCCTCTATCATAAACGTAACCTCTTTTATTCCGCCTATGCCGATTTCGTTAAGGTTTAAAACCTCCGTCTTCCAGCGCTTTGAATCCGCATACATAGAGTACATACGAAACAAGTCGCTTGCAAACAGCGCGGCCTCATCACCGCCCGCACCGCCGCGGATTTCAACCATAACGTTCTTATCGTCATTGGGGTCCTTGGGGAGAAGAAGAATCTTAAGCTCTTCTTCTATTTTTTCTATATTCTCTTTCGCCTGTTTGATTTCATCAACAAGCATCTCTTTAAATTCCTTGTCCGTATCGGGGTCGTCAAGCATAGCCGAATCATCTTCAATCGTATTTTGGTTCTGCTTATATTCGCGATATTTTTCAACAATGGGCGATAAGTCAGAATGCTCCTTGCAAAGCTTACGCCACGTATCCATATCGGCAATCACCTCAGGGTCGCTTATCTTTTTTGCAAGTTCCTCAAACTGTTCTTCTATAAACGATAATTTTTCAAACATATTAATCTCCGTTTCTGTATCGGCACAGCTTAAAGCTCGCCTCTTGACGCAGCAATCAGATAGGCATTGATAAAGCCGTCGATATCTCCGTCCATAACCGCACCTATATTACCTACTTCATAGTTGGTTCTGTGGTCTTTTACCATCGTGTAAGGGTGGAAAACATAAGAACGAATCTGACTTCCCCAGCCTATCTCTTTCTGAACACCTTTTAAATCGTCAATCTTTTCTTTTTGTTCGCGTTCGGCAATTTCAATCAGCTTGGATTTAAGCATCTTCATAGCCGTCTCGCGGTTTTTATGCTGCGAACGCTCGTTCTGGCAGGTAACAACCACCCCTGTGGGGATATGTGTGATTCTGATTGCCGACTCGGTCTTGTTAATGTGCTGACCGCCCGCTCCGCTGGAACGATACGTGTCTATTCTTAAATCCTCGGGGTTTATATTTACCTCTATATCGTCATCTATTTCAGGCATAACCTCGCACGAGGCAAACGATGTGTGCCGCCGTGCCGCCGAATCAAACGGCGATATTCTGACCAGACGGTGAACGCCCTTCTCGCACTTTGCATATCCGTACGCATTAAGCCCCTGAACCAAAAACGTAATACTTTTAAGCCCTGCTTCCTCTCCGTCCAAAAAGTCAAGCGTTTCAACCGTGTATCCGCGGCGCTCTGCCCAATGTGTATACATACGGTAAAGCATCTCGCACCAATCCTGTGCTTCGGTTCCGCCCGCGCCCGCGTGAAGCGTTATGATGGCGTTGTTTTTGTCATATTTGCCCGAAAGAAGCGTTTCAAGCTTCATACTTTCAAGATTCTCCGAAAGTTTTTTATATCCCTCTTTAACCTCGTCAAGCACACTCTCGTCATCTTCGTCTATCGCAAGCTCTACAAGGGTTAAAAGGTCGTCGTGCGCTCTTACAAGCGAGGCATAACGCTCAAGCTTGTCGCGCAGGCCCTTAATCTTCTGCATAATCTTGCCCGCAGCCTCCATATCATCATAAAACGACGGCTGTACGCTTAATTTTTCAAGTTCTTTTATTTCAGCTTCAGTCTTTTCGATGCTAAAGTGAATCCCTCAAATCCGTAATGTCCTTTGTCATACCTTCCAGTCCGAGTCTGTACTCATCGAAAGCTATCATATACTCACATCCTTAAATATTAAATTTATCTTTAATTGCCTAAGTTATCTGTTGTTTTCAGCCTGATCCTTTTCAAGACAGCAGTTTTTGTATTTTTTGCCGCTGCCGCAGGGGCAGGGGTCGTTTCTGCCGATTTTCTGAACACGTCGAACAGGCTTTTTGACAACCGTTCCGTCACCGCCGTGGTTTTCCGCTATGGGCTTTGCCACTTGCTCTCTCTGAATCCTTGTCTGCGGAACAACGTGGAAGAGAAGCTTTACAGTATCCTCTTTAATGGAGCCGATCATCTCTTCAAACATATCCATTGCTTCAAACTTATACTCGATAACAGGGTCGCGCTGAGCATATGCACGCAGATTAATTCCCTGGCGGAGCTGTTCCATATTATCGATATGATCCATCCACTTCTGGTCAACAACGCGCAGAAGAATAATTCTTTCTATGTTCCGCATAGCGTCAGCATCGCCGCTTGCCTCTGCGAAATCATTTTCTTTATCTGCGTATTTCTTGTTTACTACCTCGGTAAAGTCGTCCTTTAAGCTCTCTACCGTCATATGGTCAAGCTCGTGTTCGCTGAAATCAAACGCGTTCTCGGGAAGCTCGCCGAAGACAGCGGTAATATGCTCGCGCATAGCGCCCCAATCCCATTCCTCGGGTGAATCAGATACGGCTGAATACTTCTTAATTATCATCTCAAGCGTATCGTCGACCATATTCATTATATAAGAACGCATATCCTCTCCGTCAAGAACCCTGTCGCGCTGTTCATAAATCATCTCGCGCTGTTGGTTATTAACATCATCATATTGAAGAACGTGCTTTCTGATATCAAAGTTTCTTGCCTCAACACGCTGTTGGGCGGTTTCAATCGCATTGCTAAGCATCTTGCTCTCTATTGCCTCGTTCTCTTCAAGTCCAAAGGTGTCCATAACCTTGCTTATACGCTCGGGCGCAAAAAGTCTCATCAAATCATCTTCAAGCGAGAGATAAAAACGCGACTTACCAACGTCTCCCTGACGGCCGGCACGACCGCGAAGCTGGTTGTCTATACGTCTGCTCTCGTGGCGCTCTGTTCCTATTATATAAAGTCCGCCCGCATTTAAAACCTCTTTCTGTTCGGGTTCAATCTGTTCTTTAAACTTATCATAAAGCTCTCTGAAGGTTTTTCTGGCATTTAAAATATCTTCATCGTCTGTCTCGGCAAAGCCTGTAGCCTGAACTATCAGCTCCTCCGAAAATCCCTGCTTCTCCATCTCTGCCTTTGCCATAAACTCGGCATTACCGCCGAGGACAATATCGGTTCCGCGGCCCGCCATATTGGTAGCAATGGTAACCGCACCCTTTTTACCCGCCTGAGCAACAATTTCCGCCTCTTTATCGTGGAATTTTGCGTTAAGCACGTTATGCGCAATTCCGCGTCTTTTTAAAAGCTTGCTCAACAGCTCTGACTTTTCGATTGAAACCGTACCTATAAGAACCGGCTGACCAATCTCGTGCGCAGCCACAATCTCATCGATAACGGCATTGAACTTACCCATCTCGGTCTTATAGATGCTGTCGGGAAGGTCAACACGCGCAAGCGGCTTGTTTGTCGGTATAACAACAACGTCAAGCTTATAAATTTCCTGGAACTCTTCCTCTTCGGTCTGCGCGGTACCCGTCATACCCGAAAGCTTGTTATATAATCTGAAGAAGTTCTGGAAGGTGATTGTTGCAAGCGTCTTGCTCTCATTTTCTACCGTTACACCTTCTTTTGCCTCGATAGCCTGATGAAGTCCATCGCTGTACCTTCTGCCGAACATCATACGACCCGTGAACTCGTCAACTATTATAACCTCGCCGTCTTTAACCACATAATCTTTGTCGCGTTTCATAACGCCTATCGCCTTAATTGCCTGATTAATGTGATGCGAAATTGTCATATTCTCTGGGTCGGTAAGGTTTTCTATATTAAACGCCGCCTCTGCCTTTGAAACACCCTGCGGCGTGAGAATGGCAGTATGAGCCTTTTCGTCCACTATATAATCATAGTCGTCAAACTCGTGCTCGTCCTCTACCTCTACTTTTGTGTCGGTCTCTACAACCTTTTTAAACTTCAACGTCTTTGCAAATCTGTCCGCCTGAACGTAAAGATCTGTTGACTTATCCCCCATACCCGATATGATAAGCGGAGTTCTCGCTTCATCTATCAAAATACTGTCGACCTCGTCGACGATAGCAAATGCGTGTCCTCTCTGAACCTTGTTTTCTTTATATATAACCATATTGTCACGCAGATAGTCAAAGCCCATCTCGTTGTTTGTTCCGTATGTTATGTCCGCGGCATATGCTTCCTTACGCTGAGCATTGTCCTTTTCGTGAATGATAAGCCCCACGCTTAATCCCAAAAAGTTATAAAGCTTGCCCATCCACTCGCTGTCACGCTTTGCAAGATAGTCGTTGACCGTAACGATATGAACACCCTTGCCCGTAAGCGCGTTAAGATACGCCGGAAGAGTCGCCACAAGCGTCTTACCTTCACCTGTTTTCATCTCGGCAATTCTGCCCTGATGCAAAACAATACCGCCGACTATCTGAACGGGAAAGTGCTTCATTCCGAGTACACGCCAAGAAGCCTCGCGGCAGACAGCAAATGCCTCGGGCAGAATATCGTCCGTTGTTTCTCCGTTTTTAAGTCTCTGTTTAAATTCATCCGTCATCGCACGAAGCTCGGCATCGCTTTTTGCCGCCATAGTATCTTCAAGCGCGGTAACTTTATCTACAATAGGATAAATCTTTTTAAGCTCACGGTCGCTGTACGTTCCGATTACTTTTTCGATTATATTTTTTAAGCCCATAGTATTCATTCCCCTCAGAATATTCATTCTTTTCTATTCTACCACTATTCTTTATGTTTTGCAAGAAAAATTTTGATATTTACGTTAAATTTCCAAAATTTAACCTTAATTTATATTTGTAATGCTTCTGTAATAATTTTGTCGCGAAGTTTTAACGTGACAAAACCGTTTCTAATGCTATAATATTATTAAAAATATACAAGATTTTAAACAGCGGCACAAAACGCCGCGGATTGGAGATAACTATGAAAAAGCAAACCTTACGCAGAATCAGCACGCTTGCCGCATCAGCCGTTATAGCCGCAGCCGGGCTTAACGCCTTTGCGGATACTACGGTTTTTGTCCCCGTTACACTTGAAGGCAGCGAACAAGGCTCGGCTGTACAGGCGGGTTATTCCGAAGCCGCGGACGACCCTTCCGCACCTCAGTCGATTTCCGCGGATATACGTGCCAATTATATTGTAAAAGCCGATAACGAATACGAGGTTAAGTTCACATCGTGGACAGCTTTAAAAGATTATTCGGACTTGGCCTTTACCATTACTCTTGCCGAGGGATACAATGCGGAAATTTCCAAAATAGAAAGCAGCTCTGATATCGATATAACAACCTCAACAAAGCTTGGCAACAACAAGGGCTTCAGCTTATCGGGATGCAGTATTTTAAATGTCGGCGCCTTAAGACCCGTTTTATGCACAGTTACACTTAAAGCGCCCGAAGCACCCACGGCAGAAACGCTCGTATTTAAAGACTTTTCCGCAAAGAATACCGCGGATAACAGCAACGTTAGCTTTAACCCGACGCTTAGGGTAAAGCAGGGCGCCGACCGCCACAGCTTAAGCGAGGCAGAGCAAGCCGTATACGATGAAATCACCTCTCTTCCCGAAGCGGGCTCTTTAAGCTTTTATACAACGGGCGAGACGGGCGAGGCCGCCGAGAGCAAGGTTCTGACCGATACCGGAGCTTTAAACAAAAAGGTAACCGATGCGGCAAACGGATATAAAAATCTCTCTGATTCTCAAAAGAAAATGTTTGCCGATAATCTTGAATATGACAACAAAACTCTGCCCGATTTTGACGGTCTTATAAAAACGGTTACCGCAATGAATAATGTATACGATGCCGTAAGGCTCTCTTTTGAGGCATCTTCATACACAGACGCTCTTCTTAAAAATATGTTTGTGTTTAACATTTACACAAGCAAAGTTAAAGACTCAATCAAGAACGATGATTTAACGGATAAACTTAAAACCGAGCTTGACGAAGCGGTAAAATCTATCGAAGACAAAGCCGCTGCTGCCGCTGCGGCATTTGCCGAACTCGATACCAAGAACACCGATGACCGTGAGGCAAAACTTATAAACCTTACTTCACAGCTTAACAATATTCAAAGCAAAAGCACAGACAAATTCTACAGCGATTACCTTTCGGACCTTCTGGCACAGGCAACCGCACTAAAAAAAGACATAACAGATAATGTGCCGAATGACAACATCAATAAAAAAGGTAATCTTGAATATGCCGAAAACGTTATCACAAATGTAAAATCGATACAGAGCGGAATATCCTCTCTGCCCACATTTGAAAGCCCCTCGCTTTATTTAAACTACTCTTACGATGTAAAGTTCAGCAGAAAGTCAAGCGCATCGCCCGAGGCAAGCATCGAAGTGGTTGTATTTAATCAGGAAGGCACAAAAATCGACAGCAAAACGCAAACCTTTGCCGCAGGCACAACCGATTTGACAGTTCAGATGGTTGCAAACAGCAATAACGGCTATAAGTACAGCGAACCTGTTACCATAGCGGCTTACTATATTTTACAGGGTGCAAGATTCGAGCTTGGCTCATACAGCGTTAACATCGGCACAGCATATAACCCCAACAGGCGTCCGTCAGACAGCGGCAGCTCGGGCGGAAGTTCGGGCAGTTCCGGCGGAAGTTCGGGCGGCAGCACAAGCGGCGGCACAAAATTCCCGAGCAGCGACGACAGTAAAACACCTACCGATGTTAAGCCGATAGAGCCCGGAAAGAATCTCTTTAACGACATAGACAATTACAGCTGGGCAAAAGATTCAATCGAAGGTCTCTATTACGCGGGTGTTGTAAACGGTATGGAAGAGGGACAGTTTAATCCCTCGGGCAGCATCACGCGCGAGCAGTTCTGTAAAATGGTTGTTCAGCTCTTCGGAGTGCTTGATTATAACACAAAAACGGATTTTGTTGATGTTAAAGCGGACGCGTGGTACGCTCCTTATATTACCTCGGCAATAAATGCGGGATACATTCAAGGACAGTCGGGCGAATACTTCGGTGTCGGCGAATCTATAATGCGCCAGGATATGGCTACCATTCTTTACCGCGCCCTCGGCAACAGAAACAGCTCTGCCGTTTTAAACTTTACCGATACAGACTCTATCGCACCATATGCCAAAGACGCTGTTTCAGAGCTTGTCGGTCTTAATATTATAAACGGCTACGAAGACGGTACATTCAAGCCCCGCGGAACAGCAACGCGTGCGGAAGCCGCAAAGATGATTTGGGGCGTGTATAACTTACTGAAAAAATAATTATACTAAAAATGCTCTGTAAAATAATATACCCCCAAAAGTGTTTAACTTTTGGGGGTATATTATTTATCTGTCCTTATATACAATTATTTAAGTATATCTCCCACACCGTTCATAACATATGTCGGACGGTACGGAAATTCCTTTATCATATCCTCGGTTGTAACACCGCTCAACACCAAAACGGTGTCAATCAGCGATTCAAGCCCCGAAATTATATCTGTATCCATTCTGTCGCCGATAAAAACAGTCTCCTCTGTATGGCACGAGAGAGCTTTGTTAGCGTGGCGTACCATAAGGGGGTTCGGCTTTCCGACAAAATATGCCTTTTTGCCTGTCGCAATCTCTATTGGTGAAATCAGAGCGCCCGTTGCGGGCATAATTCCGTTCTCTGTCGGGCCTGTGATATCGGGATTTGTGCCTATAAGCTTTGCGCCTTTGTTAACAAGAGCTATCGCCTTTTCAATTTTTTCAAAGTTATAGGTTCTTGTATCTCCGACAATTACATACTCGGGGTTAACGTCGTTCATATCTATTCCCTCGTCATAGAGGGCATTAACAAGACCCGCCTCGCCTATTACATAGGCGCTGCACCCCGGATTCTGTGCCGCAAGGAATTCTGCGGTAGCAAGAGCGCTTGTATAAAAATGCTCTGCCGAGACGTCAAGTCCCATTCTTTTAAGCTTGCGCGACAGTTCCTGCGGTGTGCGCTCTGAGCTGTTGGTCAGAAATATAAATTCCTTCTCGTTTTCTATAAGCCAGTTTACAAACTCGGGTACTCCGCTCAGCAGATTGTTTCCGTGATACAAAACACCGTCCATATCACTTATAAATCCGCGTTTTTCTCTTATTTTTTCATACATATATTCTCTCTCCTTTGGTTTTTATTTAAAACCTTTAAGAATTAATCTCGGTTTATTTTGCGGAGGCAAACGCCGCGCCGATTATTCCCGCATCGTTCATTAACGATGCTATCTTAATCTCTGTCTGGGCAACCGCCTTGCAGTAAGAATGCTTTTTAACATACTCTTTTATAGGTACAAGCAAACGGTCTCCCTCCTTGCTTATGCCCCCTCCTATAACAAGTATTTCGGGCTGAAAAATATTTATTATGCTTGTGATTCCGTCGGCAACATATTCGATATATTTATCAACAACACTCTGCGCCGCCGCGTCTCCGTCCTTTGCCGCATTAAACGCGGTTCTTCCGCTGACCTTTCCCTCTTTTTCCGCCTCTTTATTCATAAGGCTTTCGGGATGAGCCTCCATCGCACGCTTGGTCTGGCGTATAAGCGCCGTAACCGAGGCATACGCCTCCCAGCAGCCGTCGTTTCCGCAGGTACAATGCTCTCCGCTGTGAACAAGCGTGATATGACCAAGCTCGCCGCCCGCTCCGTTAAATCCGCGGTATATCTTCCCTCCGATTATAACGCCGCCGCCGACGCCCGTTCCGAGAGTTATGGCAACAAAGCTTTCCGCATTGTTTCCGTTTACAACATACTCGCCGTATGCCGCGGCGTTGGCATCATTCTCTATCTGAACGGGTACGTCTATGTACTTTTTAAGCTCTGCCGATAAGGGTACATCGTTCCAGCCAAGATTGTTTGAATAAACAACAACGCCGTTTGCGCTGTCTATCGTTCCGGGGCTGCCTATTCCTATTCCGTCAAGGTCGCTTACGCTCAAGCCGCACTCTTCAAGCAGCTTTAAACAAAGCTCTGCCATATCCTTTATTACCTCGCTGTAGGGACGCTCTGAAAGCGTGGGTCTTGAATCTGTCTTTAAAATCTTTCCGTTTTTGTCAACCACTCCTGCGGCAATATTCGTTCCGCCCAAATCTATTCCTATATACATAATAATCTCCATTCCGCTATTAATATTTTAATATATATCATAT
>OLPI01002844.1_pt1 | contig 12966 bp, 7 predicted proteins | sample 1672361 | NCBI WGS metagenome assembly OLPI01 (sample SAMEA3136675, study PRJEB25190) | human gut metagenome
TTTGGCTCGTATGAAATCAGGAGTGATACTCCTTGCAGTCGCACTTCTTCCACTTCAACCCGCTGCCGCAGGGGCACAGGTCGTTGCGGCCGATCTTGACCACCTTCTTGGGCTGCTTCTTCACGGTGCCGTCGCCGCCCACGTTCTCGGTCATGCCCTTGGCCACCCGCTCGCGCTTGATCTCCTCGTTGCGCTGGATGCGGACGCTGTACAGACGCCGGACAGTCTCCTCCTGAATGGCGGAGATCATCTCCTCGAACATCTCAAGGCTTTCCTTCTTATAGGCGTCAACGGGGTTGGTCTGGGCGTAGGCACGCAGGCGGATGCCCTGACGCAGATCGTCCATGGCGTCGATGTGCTCCATCCAGTACTCGTCGACCACTCGCAGCAGCACCACGCGCTCCACCTCACGCATAACGGGGGAGGTGAATTCCTGCTCCTTCTTCTCGTAGAAGTCGGCGGCGGCGGTGATGAACCGCTGGGCCAGCTCGTCGGCGGTCAGGGTGGGCAGCTCCTCCTCGGTGATCTTCACGGCATACTTGGGGAAGTAGAGACCCTCCACGCCCCGCAGCAGCTCCTTGCACTGTGCCGCGTCGATGTGGGGCTGGGACAGGAAGACGGAGTTCACCTGATTGGTGATGGAGGTGGACATCATGTTCATGATGGTCTCCTTCACGTCCAGACCGTCCAGCACCTGCTTGCGCTGACCGTAGATGATCTCGCGCTGCTTGTTCATCACGTCGTCGTACTCCAGCACCGACTTACGGGTCTGGAAGTTGCGGCTCTCCACAGTGGTCTGAGCCTGCTGGATGGACTTGGTGAGGAGCTTGTTCTCAATGGGCATATCCTCGTCCACCTGAAGGCGATCCATCATATTGGTGATCCGCTCGCCGCCGAACAGACGCATCAAATCGTCCTCCAGCGAGATATAGAACCGGGTCTCGCCGGGGTCGCCCTGACGACCGGCACGGCCGCGCAGCTGGTTATCGATACGGCGGGAGTCGTGCCGCTCGGTGCCGATGATGAACAGACCACCGGCCTGGCGGACGCGCTCGGCCTCGCCGGCAATCTCGTCCTTGTGCTTCTGGAGCCGCTCGGCAAACAGCTGGCGGGCGTCCAGAATCTCCTGATTGTCGGTGTCGGCGTAGCCGGTGGCCTCGGCGATCAGCTCGTCGTCCATACCGGCTTTCCGCAGGTCGTTCTTGGCCAGATACTCGGCGTTGCCGCCCAGCATGATATCCGTACCACGGCCGGCCATGTTGGTGGCCACGGTGACGGCGCCGAACTTACCGGCCTGCGCCACGATCTCGGCTTCCTTCTCGTGGTTCTTGGCGTTCAGCAGATTGCAGGGGATACCCTCACGCTGCAGCATATGGCCCAGCAGCTCGTTCTTCTCAATGGAGACCGTACCCACCAGTACAGGCTGGCCCTTGGCGTGGCACTCCTTTACCTGCTTGATGACGGCGCGGTATTTGCCGTTCTCGGTCTTATACACGCTGTCGTCGTAGTCGATACGGGCGATGGGGCGGTTAGTGGGGATCTCCACGATATCCAGCTTGTAGATGGTGGCGAATTCCTCCTCCTCCGTCATGGCCGTACCGGTCATACCGGACAGCTTGGTGTACATACGGAAGTAGTTCTGGAAGGTGATGGTGGCCAGCGTCTTGCTCTCCCGCTGCACCTGCACCTTTTCCTTGGCCTCGATGGCCTGATGCAGACCCTCGCTGTAGCGGCGGCCGAACATCAGACGGCCGGTGAACTCGTCCACGATGACGATCTCGCCGTCCTTCACCACGTAGTCCACATCGCGCTTCATGATGCCGTAGGCACGGATGGCCTGATTGATGTGGTGGGAGATGGTGCTGTTCTCCGGGTCGCCCAGATTGTCCAGATGGAAGAACTCCTCCGCCTTGGCGATGCCGCGGGCGGTCAGGGTGACGCTCTTGGCCTTTTCATCCACGATGTAGTCGGCGTCGATGTTGGGATCTTCCTCCTCCTTGCTGTCCGTCTCCACGATGACGAAGCGCTTCAGCTTACGGGCGAAGGCGTCGGCCATGTCGTACAGCTGGGTGGACTTGTCGCCCTGACCGGAAATGATCAGGGGGGTGCGGGCTTCATCGATCAGGATGGAGTCCACCTCGTCCACGATGGCGAAGTTGTGGCCCCGCTGCACCAGCTCATTGGAGTAGATGGCCATATTGTCACGCAGATAGTCGAAGCCCATCTCGTTGTTAGTGCCGTAGGTGATGTCGGCATTGTAGGCCTTCTGCCGCTCCTCCTTGGTGAGGTCGTGGATGATAAGCCCCACGGTCAGACCCAGGAAGCGGTGTACCTTGCCCATCCATTCAGAGTCACGCTTGGCCAGATAGTCGTTGACGGTGACGATGTGCACGCCCTTGCCGGTCAGCGCGTTCAGGTAGGCGGGCAGCGTGGCCACCAGCGTCTTACCTTCACCGGTCTTCATCTCGGCGATGCGGCCCTGATGCAGCACGATGCCACCCACCAGCTGCACCGGATAGGGGCGCAGGCCCAGCACGCGGTCCGCCGCCTCGCGGACGGTGGCAAAGGCCTCCGGCAGAATGTCGTCCAGCGTTTCGCCGTTGGCCAGACGCTCCTTGAACTCCGGCGTCTTGGCCTGAAGCTGCGCGTCGGTCATGGCCTTGTACTCGGCCTCCATGCCCTCGATCTGGTGGACGATGGGCCAGATGGATTTCAGCTCACGTTCGGAATAGGTTCCGAAAATTTTGGTGATCAGTCCCATGTATTTTGATCCTTTCTGTGAAAAGAATTCATGCATCACATAGTAATACAGATATCAGTATATCATACTTACATGCCAGATGCAAAGGAAATTTGACGAACCGCCGCCCCAGTGCTGTTTAAGGTGAATTACAGCTTGCCTACGGCGGGGAAACGTGGTATGATAACAAGTAATTTATCATAGCAGAAAATTTGACCAAATCTGTGAACTTTTTGGAAAGGATGTACGCCATGAAGCTGAGCTTTTTCGGCGCTGACCAGTGCGTCACCGGCAGCTGCCATTGTCTGGAGGTCAACGGGAAGCACATTCTCATCGACTGCGGCTTGCAGCAGGGACGGGACGAGGTGGACAACGCCACGCTGCCCTTCCACCCCGGCAGCATCGACGCCGTGCTGGTGACACACGCCCATATCGACCACTCCGGCCGTATCCCCATGCTGATCAAGAACGGCTTTCAGGGGAAGATCATCACCACCCGGCTGACGGCCAATCTGCTGAATATCATGCTGGCGGACTCTGCCCACATTCAGGAGAGCGACGCCGAGTATCAGAACCGCAAGAACCAGCGCGCCGGCCGCCCCAACGTGGAGCCGCTGTACACCGTGGCGGACGCCATGCGTGTGCCGGAATTTTTGCAGACCTGCGAGTATCACCAGACCGTGGACGTGTGCGAGGGGGTAAAGGCCACCTTTATTGATGCCGGTCACCTGTTGGGCAGTGCTTCCATTCTGCTGGAGCTGACCGAGGGCGGCGAAAAACGCACCATTGTGTTCTCCGGCGATATCGGCAACGTGGATCAGCCTATTATCCGGGATCCTCAGTTTTTCGATGGGGCAGATTATGTGGTGATGGAGAGCACCTACGGCAACCGCAACCACACCGAGGTGTGGAGCTATACCGACGATCTGGCCGCCATCATCAATGAGACGCTGGGCCGGGGCGGCAATGTGGTGATCCCCTCCTTTGCCGTGGGCCGCACTCAGGAGCTTTTGTACTTCATTCGGGAGATCAAGGATCGTCATTTGGTGACCTCCGTGCAGGACTTCCCGGTGTATGTGGACTCGCCGCTGGCCAAGTCCGCCACCCGCATTTTCTGCGGCGATCTCCGGGGCTATCTGGACGAGGAAGCGCTGGCACTGGTGCAGGACGGCACCCATATGTTCAGCTTCCCCGGCCTGCACCTGACGGAATCGGTGGAGGAGTCCAAGCTGCTGAACATGGACGGCACCCCCAAGGTCATCATCTCCGCCAGCGGTATGTGCGACGCGGGCCGTATCCGCCACCACCTGAAGTATAACCTGTGGCGCGCTGACAGCGCTGTGGTGTTCGTGGGCTTCCAGTCCCCCGGTACGCTGGGCCGTACCCTGCTGGACGGCGCCGCCAGCGTGAAGCTGTTCGGCGAGGATGTGGCTGTCCGGGCCAAGATCGTCAATTTCCAGGGCCTCAGCTCCCACGCTGACCGGGATCATCTGCTGGACTGGATCTCCCACTTCAAGGAACCCAAGCCCCAGCACGTGTTCATCGTCCACGGCGACCGGGAGGTAGCACCCCTGTTTGCCGAGACGGTCAGCGCCATGGGCTTCAACGCCCACGCGCCCCAGTATACGGAGGAGTACGACCTGATCACCTGCACCCAGCTGGCAAAGGGCTTCCTGCCGGAGCGGAAGAAAACCGTGTTCGACGGTCAGGGCAGCCGGGCCGGTGTGGTCTATCAGAAGCTTTTGCAGGCGCTGGACGCTCTGCAGGCACTGGTGCGCCGCAGCAAGGGCCGGGACAACAAGACTCTTGGCACCATGGCCGAGGCCATCCGCAAGGTCACAGAGAAATTCAAGTTTTAATAGAACATGAAAATAGGGGAAGCCGGTGGCTTCCCCTATTTTTGAGAAAGAGGTCACATGGAAACGCTGCAAAAAAACCAGACCGTCCGAGCGGTCATCGAGGGCTATTCCTCCGAGGGACTGGGCATCGCCCGTGTCAACGGGCAGGTGGTGTTCGTCCACCGGGCCATCCGGGGCGAGGATTGCGATATCCTCATCATGAAGGCGCTGAAGCACGCCGCCTTCGGCAAGGTGACGGCCATCCATACGCCGTCCGAGCACCGGCAGGAGCCGGACTGCCCCTACTACGGCAGGTGCGGCGGCTGCGACTTCCGCCACATGGACTATGCCGAGGAACTGGCCGCCAAACGCCAGCGGGTGCAGGACGCCCTGACCCGTCTCGGCGGCAGCGATGTACAGGTGGAGGAGATCCTGGGCGCGCCGGACACGGACTGCTACCGCAACAAGAGCCAGTATCCCATCGCGCCCAACGGTACGGTGGGCTTTTACCGCGCCCGCAGCCACGAGGTCATCGGTGTGGAGCGGTGCCGTCTGCAAATGCCGCAGGCTGATGCGGCGGCTCAGGCGGTGCGGCAGTACATCCGGCAGTTCCGGGTGCCCTGCTATGACGAGAAAACGGGCCGGGGCCTGCTGCGGCATCTGTATGTCCGTACCAACGGGGCGGGGGAGAGCCTGATCTGCCTGTTGGGCAACGGAGAACGTGCGCCCCGTGAACCGGAGCTGGTGGAGCTGCTGCGACAGGCTGTCCCCAGCGCGGTGGGTATCGTCTGGGGCGTCAACCGCAAAAAGGGCAATGTGATCCTGGGCGACAGCTACCGAACCCTGTGGGGGGAGAACACCCTGCGGGACACCCTATGGGGACTGACGTTCCGGCTCAGCGTGCCGTCCTTCTATCAGGTGAACCGGGCACAGGCGGAGGTGCTGTACCGCAAGGCGGTGGAGTTCGCCGCCCTGACGGGGGAGGAGACGGTGCTTGACCTCTATTGCGGGGCGGGCACCATCACCCTGTGCATGGCCCAGCACTGCAAGCAGGCCATCGGCGCGGAGATCGTGCCGGAGGCCATTGACGACGCATGGCAGAACGCCAAGTCCAACGGCGTGGAGAACGTGGAGTTCTTCTGCGGCGATGCCAAGGAAACGGCGGCGGAATTGGCTCGCCGTGGGCTGCGGCCTGACGTGATCTGCGTCGACCCGCCCCGAAAGGGGCTTGCTCCGGAGGTGGTGGAGGCGGCCGCCGCCATGTCGCCCCGGCGGATCGTGTATGTGTCCTGTGACCCGGCCACGCTGGGCCGGGACGTGAAGCGCTTTGCGGAGCACGGCTATACCACCGTCCGCGCCGCCGCTGTGGATCTGTTCCCAAGAACGGCACATGTGGAGACGGTGGTCCTCTTGTCGCGGGAAACAAATCCACTGACGGTTGAGGTCAGAATGGAAGTGGAAACCGGCGAGGTCAAGGAGCATCCGACCTATAAACGCATTCAGGAGTATGTGCAGGAAAAGTACGGCTTCAAAGTCCATGCGGCATATATCGCAGAGGTCAAGCGTATGGTCGGGCTGGATATGCACAAAGCACCGAATGCTGTTGAACGGAGAAAACATGAGTATCATCCCTGCCCGCCTGAAAAGGTCGAGGCAATCAAGGATGCGCTGCGGCACTTTGGCTTAATCTCAGAGTGAGTTTACGGCTAAAAACCCAGCATCACGTCAATGGCGTGGTGCTGGGTTTCTTTTTTGTCGTGCTTCGGGGCTTTTTTGAGGATAAAACCGCCTGTTGTGCCGTTTGCTTTTCTTTGCCATATTGATACCCTGCCCTCTGTTCGCCGTGGCAACTGTGCGTTTTCGGGATAGAAAATGGACACTTATCTTTGTATAGGGAGAAAGCCAGAGAGGAAAAAGAGGGTGAGCGCAGGCTGTGGGAACGGTGCGTAAACCGCTTGCGGTTTTCCACGGTTTCCATAGCCGCAGCGAAGGAGAAAAGGGAGAGGTGGCTTTCTCGCTCAGGCGGCTTGCCGCTGCTCTTTGGCTCTCCCTTTTCTCCCTGAAAATCAGGGATTATTCTGCATCATTGCTCGGCGTAACAGGACGAAAGTCCTCCTGAACGCCCTCATTGAGGTCAAAGCACATGGTTTTTGCATCGGCAACCCAGAACCCGCGCACCCTGTAACGCTTGCCGGGAATCCAGTCCTCGCCGGTGACAGCGCGAAGCGGGTCAAGCAAATTCTTGTTGGAGATCGTAACAACACCTTTCTGTTCGCCTCTCGGCTTGGAGAACTTGAAGCCCTTCGGTTCGTTGCTCTTGCAGGAACGGATCGCAAATACCCTCGCTTTCGCATCCAGCAGACACAAAACAAAGGCGGGATAGCCCAAGTCCTCAAGCACCTTCTTGGTGAAAGTCACGCCATTCTGATTCAGGAACATATCCGGGTAGGCGTTGATGTTGGAGTCGATGGTTTCAAAGTTCAGAGCAGAAAAATCGAAGTTCATAGTAAAAATCCTTTCATTTTATGGTGTTTTGCGCCTCATCCACGATTTTCATAAACTCCTGGCGTTCCATAAAAGACCAGCGGGAATCCATGATCAGATAGCCCTTGAAAAGACCATCCTTTACGCGGTATGCGACGAAGTGATTGCTCAAACGGCGCAATGTTGCTCGTTTTGCTGTGCTGTGCCGCTCTGACAGCAGCTTTTGTACCTTGATCCAATCCTCTTTTTTGATAATCGCTGTGTGGTGATTTTCCTTGAAATACATATTCAAATCTGTATTTCTGACGGATTTATGGGTGCGAAAATCCTTGGTATAGGTTTTCTGCATCAAAGCATCACCGCAGTATTTCTCATTTCGGAGGATGCTGCGGACAGTACCGGCAGACCAGAGATCGTTCCCCATTGGAGATTTGATACCCTGTTCTGTCAGTGCGGCGGCGATTTCTGCCGGGGTTGCGCCCTCCAAGCAGCTTTCATAGATGTACTCAACAATTCTTGCCTCGGTCGACTCAATGACAAGCCGCCCGAAATGATCACGATAGAAGCCAAGCGTATTCTGAACGGAGAACTTGTAGATACCCTCTGCCATCCGCCAGCGGATACCAGTCTTAACTGCCTCGCTCTTTTGCTGGGACTCCATTTCAGCCAAGGCTGCCAGCAGCGAGATCAGCAGATTATTCCGCCCATCGCCGGTATAGGTGATTCCCTCTGTCTCAAACTCAACGGAAACGGGCGGGTTCAGCGCAGAAAGCGTTCGCAGATTGTCCAGAATATCCACGATATTTCTACCAAAACGGCTGATGCTTTTCGTGAGGATCAGGTCAATCTTCCCGTCAACTGCGTCGGCAATCATTTTCTGAAAGCCAAGACGCTTTTCAACGGTAGTTGCGCTGATGCCCTCGTCTTGATAAATCTCAACCAGTTCCCATTGCGGATTTGCCTCAATCCTCTTGGTAAAATGGTGGATCTGCATATCAAAGCTGCCGACCTGCTGTTCCTCCTGTGTGCTGACGCGGCAATACGCCGCAACGCGGAGTTTGGGCGGCTCCTCTGCAAGTTCCTGCCGTTTCTGCGGCGGGATGATAATAACACCATTTCCACGCTGGTTATAAGAAATCTCGTCCTGCATCTGGCGGCGTTTTTGCTCTCTACGTTCAGCTCGACTGCTGGTTTGCCGCTCTGCTTCTATCGCTTTGGGGTCAAGCGGTTTTGCCATATTCCGCCTCCTGCATCAGAATCCGTCTGCGTTTTCTGCTTTGCATCGGCACACCACCTCCTTTGACCGATTTCCAATTTCATTACTACCACGCTCCTTTTTGAAAATTATGACAATCCACATACGCGAGGTAAGCGGAACAGTCACCCAAAGAAAAAGGCAGCAGAATTGCTCCTGCTGCCTGAATCTGTATGAACTTGTAAGGAGATCAAAATGTTTCTCCGTCGTAATCACAGCGTCGAGACAGGGGCTTATTTCACACCATAGGTGATGAAAAATCAGGGGTAGATATTATCGACCTCCACGGCAGAATAAACCCCAATTACCACTCTAAAAACCGCCGCATAAATCAATGCTTGTGAAAGCCGAAAAGTACTTTCCCGATTTGCATACTCATTACACGGAATCGCGCTCTACGGTACAGCATTCCCGGTATTCGGAACGGGAAAGGTTTTTGCGGATTGGCGCAATCCCGTCCGGTTCCGCGAAACCGCATAGGGGCTGTTATGAACAGTGCGTTATTGCCGCCTGTCAGAATCGCCCAGAAACGGGATTCACAGCGCCGCGACAATCTCAACAAACTTGCTCATGCTGACTGCTCCTTTTGGCAGGTCGGTATCCTTTTCAAACACCATGAAATACCGATACTGGTTTCCTGCATGACCGCTCCACATTGCGCCGAGGTCGATTTTCTCCCGGCTGTCATCATTTTTCAGGTGTTCGCCCTTGGTTTCCGCAAAGATGACCTTGCCCTTTTCCGTCATAATCAGAATATCAGGATAGTGATTGATATAGCCGTTGATACAGAAGCCCTGACGGGAAATGTTTCTGTGCCACCAGCGCACATTCGGCAAGGCGGTCAATTCCATAATCAGCTTTTGTTCCAGCTTGTTCATATCGCCGTCCTCTGCCTGATACAGCGATTTCGCGTAGATGTCCGTATGCGCAGCGGGATGAATTGCGTCTGGCAGACGATAATACGGCAAGCATACAATGCGTTCTGTGGAGAGCCAGTCGAAGAAGTTCTCCCGGCAGTGCTGCTCCAATAGGGCTTGCACCTTGTCTTTGATTTTCTTTGCATAGCCAAGCGGCGCTTTCTCCATTGCTGCAAGCTGGTCCTTGCTCATGTTGCCGACAATGCGCTCTATGTAGGCTTTCAGTTCGGCAGCGTTCACGCCATTCAGCTTGTTAAGCTGACGGAGCATCATTTCCTTGCACTGGCGTACCCGGCTTTCCGGGGGCAGACTGTTGAAGTATTCCTTGAAATACTGCTGCTCCGGGCTGGACATTTTGAACACACGGGGCAAGCCGTTTTCCTTGTTCTCAATATCCACCTTAACGATTCCATCGTCCGCTGCGGCAAAATCAATGTCGCAGTCCTTGTTTTTCAGCGTGAAGCCCTCGGAAAGCTGCGCTTCATCCAGCAGCACATGAGAACCATCCGTGAACAGCGTATCCGGAATAGCTGCAAAGAACTGCGGGATGACAAGGTGCTCAATATCTTCCCGGAACTCCGGCTTGACAGCGAATGTAGGCATCTGTTCCCGCACCTCCCACGGCGTTTTTTGCAGATAGGGGTCATTGCCCGACTGCTGGATCGCGGCATTGTAGGCTTGTCCCGCGCTTTCCGCTTCGGATAGCATACTGTCGGCTTTCGGGGTGGTTTCAGGTGATTTCTCCGCTTCTCTGCGCCGCTGGTATTCTTCATTGACTAACTTCCAGTCCACACCGGAAACGTCCTCTTCGGGCGATTCCAAAGGGGTTTCCATTTTGGAACACCCATTGTCAATCGTGATTTGCACCGGTTCAGGGGCTTTCGGCGTAGGCGGCTCGGAAACGCGATAATCCTTATCGCTGAAACCTGCGTCATTCAAGCCCTGAATGATGCCTTTTACGGTTTCGTTGAAATCATTGGAAGATGTCAGCACATAGGACATATTCAGGGATGACTGCCTGTGCTGGGTGGTGTGGGGCAGACGCAGGATACGTCCCAAAATCTGCTCCACCTGAACCTGACTTGTCTTGTTGGCAATAGATGCAAGAATATAGGCAAAGGGACAGTCCCATCCCTCGCTCAATGCGTTGACCGTGATAATATAGCGAATCGGGCAGTCTGCGGACATGAGTTCGGTGTTTTTTAGCTCGTTCACGTCCGCTGTGCGGATGGCGATTTGCTCTGCGGGTATGTCATAGGCAATCAGCTTTTCGCGGATTTTCTCAAAGGTAGTGGCTTCTTCCTTGCCTTTCGGCTCTGCCTGAAACAGCACAATGGGGCGAATATACTTCTTGCTCACGGCATATTCGGCTGCGGCGAGTTCTTCCAGCTTGTTTCTCAGGTCGATTGCGTCCAGAATGACCTCTGCCTGACTGTCGCGGTTGTAGACGATGACGGGCAGCTTTACCATGTGTTCGGTCTTTAGCTGTACCGCGTCCACATAGGAGATAATATTGCTGTCCTTGCGCGGCGTGGCGGTCAGATCCAGCACAAAGCACGGATTGAAATTTGCCAGCATTTCCCGGCTCAAATCCGAACGGGCGTGGTGGCTCTCGTCCACGATGACAAGAGGGTTAAGCTGATTGATGATCTGGAACAGGGCGGTTTCGTCCGCGCCCTCAATGGGGCTGTCAGGTTTTCCCAGCACTTTGGGGAACTCCGCAAGATTGCTGTTTTCCTGAAACGCCTTGCGCCCGTCCTTTCTGCTGGTGCGGAACGAATCGTAGGACAGCACCATAATAGAAAGCTGCTCCGTTACGGCAGTGGGGTTGAAGTTCTGACCGTTCAAAAGCTCCTGCTTGGTGTAGACCTCCACGCGCCCGCCGAAATCCACGTCGATTTTCTGACGGTAGGGGTGGGATGTGTCTTTCAGGGCTTTCGCCGTCTGCGTCAGAATCGCGTCCGACGGAACAAGCCACACGACCGCCTTTGTCTTGGTAGCGGGGAGCGCGTCAAAGATAGGGCGAACGGCGTTGCAGGCAATAAAGGTCTTGCCGCCGCCCGTCGGCACCTTGAAGCAGAGGTTCGGGACACCGGGTATAACGTTTCGGTATCGCCCTAACGCCGGGGCGCTCTTTTCCCGCCAGAACTGCTCAAACGCTGTCATATAGTTCTGCGTTTCGTTCATCAGTTCCAGATAATGCGTCAAATCCGCTATGACCGCTTTCTGATACCCTTTCATTTCCATACATCGTCACCCCCTTACAGTCTGCTGATGTCCCGTGGGATTTTCTTGAATACAATACCCATCTGCGCCAGCTTGTCCTCCCAGTTCTTTTTCTCACGATCCGCTTCCTCGATCTGGCGTTTCAGGGAATCCAGGCTTTCCTGCATTCCCTTGACCATATCGTTATTTTCTGCAATTCGCAGGCGTTCCTGTGCGGCTTCCTGCTGCCGGATGAGCTCTCCCGCCCGCTCGGTCAGGCGCCCGTACTGGTCTTTTAAAGCCTGATAACGGTTTTTCGTCTGCTTTTCTTCCTCTTCCTTCTCCCGGAGTGCCTGGTACGAAAGCATCAGCTCCCGGATGCGGAGTACCCGCTTTTTCTTCTCGTATTCGTCACTCTGGCGAAGCACCTCTTCGAGCTGGATTTTGCCCTGTCTGAGACTCTCATAGAGTTCCCGCAGGCGCTCAAACTGGCGCTTCTGCTCGCGCAGTTCCTCCAGCGACTGGACTTTTCCCGGTTCCAGGACACAGTCCTGAATAAACTGGTCGATATTATTTTCCGGGTTAAATGCCATCATTTTCAGAAGCTTTGTCCGGTATTTGGCTGCGTCCACGCGGAGTCCCAGCGCCCGGAGTACCGCCTCCGTGCCGCGGTCCCGTCCCATAAAAGAGGAAAGCTTCATCGCCTCGCCATTCACTGTCAGCTCATTTTTCGGCGTGATGCGGAGTGCATTTCCCTCAATCCGTGTAAAATCGATATCGTCAATCGCCGCCCCTGGACAGATAAACCAGCTGCTGACCGGCTTTCCAGACTCACTTGGAGACTCAATGCATACTCCGACCGTGAGCGGCACTCCCAGCGTCGGATCGGAAAATTCCATCGCAATATAGCTGACAACGCTGCCATTTCTCAAATAACGCGCCTCACCATTACTGCGCGTGTCGCCGCGCACATAGCCAAGCACCGTCCGGTCTCGGTCCTTCGCCGCCTTGTTAAACTGCGTGTTGCCCGTCAGGAGATAGGTCATCGCATCAAGCACCGTCGATTTTCCGCTTCCGTTGACACCGGTCACCAGGGTCGAACCTTCCAGCTCGATACAGACATTCTGGAAACGCGACCACTGGACCATCAAAAGTTTTTTCGCCGATTTCCTATTCATGATCGTCTGATTCTTCATCGCCGTCTTCCTCCTCTTTTGTCAGCTCCGTTTCCCATTCGTCCTCACGGCTCCACTTTTCCTGCATCCGCCGGTTGACATTTTCCACAAATTTGCCAAACTCCTGTGGTTCCAGCACAAACTGCATCGACGGATAAAGACAGATCCGGCAGTCCTCCTCGCCGAGCTTTCCAATCACCTGCAGAAGCTGATATTTGGTAAACAGCGTCAGAATCGATGCAAAACTGCTCTTGTCAATCTGATCCCGAATGCCGTATTTTTCCATCTCATAGCGCAGATCGGTCACCGAAATCTCAATATTTTTCGAAAGACTTCCAGAACGCACCCGGTC
>OLPI01002850.1_pt1 | contig 12956 bp, 14 predicted proteins | sample 1672361 | NCBI WGS metagenome assembly OLPI01 (sample SAMEA3136675, study PRJEB25190) | human gut metagenome
AATCAAGGGTTATACCCTAAGAGCAAACCACCCGCTATGCGGGTGGTCATGATTCCGTCGTTTTATTCTTCCACCGGCTGGCCCGAGAAATTGAGGCTTCCCGTGAGTGCGCGCGCTGCGGTTTCGTCGAAATCGTCTTTATCGAAGGCTTCGATTGCGCTGAAGGCGATGGCTTTCGTGCCGTCGAAAATATCCCAGAAGCTTTGCGTGCTCACTTCGTGGGTATACGGGTTTTCCCAGGGGTGGCGCATGCGATTGTCGAAGTCGCTCACGCGCGTGGCATTGTCGCGGTGCGACATGGATTTATAGAACGAGAATTGCCTGTTCAGGACGCGCGTTTCAATGACGTTGAGCGCGCTTTGCATGGTTCCGTTCGGCGAGTAGAACAAGCGCTGCATTCGGCGGAAATCGTGCACGGCGGAAACGAACAGGTCGACGGGCGGGAATGTACGGTACGCCTTCATCGCGACGAAGGCGTACATTTTCCCGATGGTTTGCAGGGTGCGCTCGCTCGCGTGGAGCGTCTCTTCGAAGGGACGGTAGGAGCGAATGGTGCGCCCCAGTTTGCTGAACAGCACCATTTCGTCGTATTCTCGTTCGATTTCAGCATGGACTTCGTTTTCCTGGCTGCGGTTGAGTCCGTCGATGCCTGCGTCGCAAATGGCGTATTGCTGGCAATACACGAGCGGATGCATTGCTCGGTCGAGCGAATAGTGGCACAGAAAGCCCAGCGCATAGGCGCGACCCACGGGCAATTCGTGTTCCTCGAGCACCTGTAGGCTTTCCTTCAGCGCGGCGATGAGTTTGCTGGGGGCGTCGTGGTGCATGGCGCTGCCCAGTCCGAAGAATTGCTTCATGCTCGGTGAAAGAACAAGGTAGAACAATGGGTCGGGGCCTTGGTTGCCCAGCAAGAACGCATCTTTTTCGTCAATCGATTTGCCGATGATGTGCGAATGCGCGGCATAGACGTCTTGGCCGAAGAAATCGTGGGTAAGAATTGCAGGCATGATGCCTCCCTTTCGGAAGTATGGCGCGGGGCGTTTTACGGCGAATTGACGTTAAGCCGCCAATGCGCGCGTCCCAGTGTAGACCCCATGATATACAATCGTTTGAGCGTTTTTTCCGCAGCGCCCAGAACTTTACGCAAGTTGTTATTTTGGGCGTCCCTCCCACGAAAAAAAGGAAGCACGCATGTCCGCAATAAAACTGACGAAGCGCGAGAAGAGCTGGATTGTCTACGACGTTGGCAACTCGGCATTCGTGCTGCTGGCGTCGACCCTTATCCCCATTTACTTCTCGGCGATTGCCGACCCCGGCAGCTCTGTTGTAGTGGCCTGGGGCTATGCAACCACGGTGGCGTCGCTTTTGCTCGCGTTGCTCATGCCGTTTTTGGGCAGTATCGCCGACTTGAAGGGCAACAAGAAACGCTTGCTCGTGGGCTCCATTGGCACGGGCGCCGTGCTGCTCGCATGCATGGGCATTCCTGGCAACGCGATGGTGTTCTTAGTGATGTACGTGGTGGCGACCATCATGCTTAACGCGTCGCTCGTGTTCTACGATGCGTTCCTTATTGACGCGACCGATTCTGAAGACCGCTACGACGAGGTATCTTCGCAAGGCTATGCATGGGGCTACATTGGTTCGTGCGTGCCCTTCATCATTTGCCTCGTGCTCGTGCTATTCGGCGAGAACTTCGGCCTCGGCCAGCTCGACGCCATTCGCATTTCCTTTGTGATTACCGCTGTGTGGTGGGTCGTTTTCAGCGTGCCCGTGCTGAAGAACGTGCACCAGACGCATTACAAGGAGCGCACCGAGCACCTGTTCCGCGACGCGCTCGTGGGCTTGTGGGCCACGGCGAAGCGCATTTTCGCCGACAAGCGCGTGTTCATGTTCATGCTCGCGTTCTTCTTCTATATCGATGGCGTGCATACCATTATCACGATGTCGACGAGTTACGGCACCGATCTGGGCATCGGTTCCACCCAGCTCGTGCTTGCGCTGTTGGTCACGCAGTTCGTGGCGTTCCCCTCGGCTATCGCGTATGGCCGCCTGGCGGGCAAATTCGGCACGAAGCGCATGCTGCTCATCGCGATTTTCGCGTATTTCTGCATCACGTTGTTCGCGGCGTTTTTCCTGCGCTCCGCCACGGAGTTCTGGGTGCTTGCCGTGTGCGTCGGTTTGTTCCAGGGCGGCATCCAGGCCCTTTCGCGCAGCGAGTTTGGCAAGCTCATTCCGAAGGAACATGCCAACGAGTACTACGGCTTCTTCGATATTTTCGGCAAGTACGCAACGGTGCTCGGCACGCTGCTCGTGAGCGTGTTTACTCAGATTACGGGCAATTCCTCTATCGGAGTGCTCAGCATTGCCGTGCTGTTCATTGTCGGTTTCGTTCTTATGACGAAAGTTCCCGAGAAGTAAATCCGCATCGCTCGCGCGGCGTATGCAACTTACGAAAACATAACGCTCGTTTAACAGGTGGGCGGCGGCTTAGGGCCGTCGCCCTTTTTCGTTATAGTATGGCCCCAGCACATATTTTGGGCATCGTGAATATGCGCGATACGCCGTTTTGAAAAAGGAGAGAGGTTATGGCTGAAGAGGCGAAGAATTCGGCGGCTGCGCATGCTGCTGAAATTGAGGTGCTCAAGCGTCAAATCGAAGAAATGAACAAGCGCCTCGAGGAACTTTCCGCGGCCACGAGCGCGGGCGCGCCTGCCGAGGGCGATTCTTCTGCTTTGGCTGCTTCGGCTGAGGTTGCCGGGGCCGTCGAACCTGCGATTCAAACGCGAGGCAACGCCGAGGAAGAGGGCGGCGTTGAAGCGAAAGACGTCGTCGAGGGAAAAGGCGTTTGCTCATCCGATTCCGTTGAGGGCGCCGAGGAAGCGCTTGAGGCGGAGTCGATTGCGTGTTGCAAAGCAAGCGACGGCGAAGTCGAAGAGCTGCCGCGCGATGAAGCGGCGGAATCGGTGGGTCGCGCTGAAGCCGGGCTAGGCGAAGGTGCGCTTAAGAGCGCGATTTCATCCGAGGCGCCCGCTGCCGATTCGAGTACGACGGGGTCTTTCGTTGCCGAAACCAACGCCTCCGCGGTCGAAGCGGTCCCCGCCCCCGCCCCCAACGTGTCGACTGCCGCGCCAGAGGCTTTTGAGGCTTTCCCGAATACCCCGCCGATTGAGAAGGTCGTCGATGACGACGGCAAACCGGTCGACCCTGCCTATGTCGCGGCTGCCGTTGCCGATTTCATGCCCACGTCGCAGCCTCCCAAGCCGGCGCCTCCTGTCTTCAATGGCGCCCCGTATGGACAGCAAGGTGCGGCGTCGCAGCAGCCTGCCGGCCAGCCGCAGCAATCCTATGCGCAGCCTGGTTATGCCGCTCAGCAACCTTATGCTCAGCAGCCGGGTCAAGCAGCGTACTATTCGCAAAGCAACGGCTATTATGCGTCGAGCCAAGGTGCCTATCAGGTTCCCTACCAGCAGCCGCTCGTGCATACGAAAGACCATGTTGCTGCAGGCCTGCTTGCGATTTTCTTGGGCGTGTTTGGTGTGCATAAGTTTTATCTGGGCTATCACACCACGGGTTTCATTATGTTGGGCGTGACTATTTTGGGCAGCCTGCTCACAATCGGCATTGCGGCGGGCGTGGTATGGCTCATTGGCGTTATCGAGGGCATTATTTATCTTACGAAGAGCCAGTCGGAATTCGAGCAGCTGTACGTATTCAATAAACGTGAGATGTTCTAGTGTTAATCAGGTAAAACGTCGAATGACATGCCGAATGCGGCGGCCGCTGCAAGCACTGCGATGATTGCAACGAAGGCGATAAGAAGGGCGCGTTTGCCAGCGCTCTTCTTTTTTTGCCCTTCGGCGTAATGGACCGATTCCGCAGAGGCGGGCTTGGTGCCATTAATGGGTGCGGGGGCGATGAACTCGGTAATGTCGGGGCTTTTCGCCTCAAAAGGCGTGGGGTCGCAGAATTGAGCGGGGTTGGCATCGGGATAGAGAGCTGCAAGCGCGGCGATTTCGTCAGATTTTTCCTGCTCGAGGGCCGCTTTTTCGGAGCCGAATCCGGGGAGTATCGTCGTTTTGTCCGACGGTGCGGCAAGGGGAATCACGGTCGTCTTGCTGGACGATGTGGCAAAGGGAATTACGGTTGTCTCGTTCGACGAGCTGTTCGAGGCGTCGGGTTCGGCCGAGTTCGAGCCCTGAACTCCTTCGGCCTCGTCGTGATCGTTTTCGTCGGCGGATTCCGATATGCCGTGTGCTTGCTCGCTGGATTGGTCTTCCGCTGATGTTTCGTCTGGGCCGCTTTCGTTGGCTGTCGCGAACGCGTCGTGGGCATCTTCGATGGGGTCGTTTTCAATGGCAAGCTCTGGTGCGTCGGGGTTTTTCTCGCTGGAGCTGGTTGTGGGAGCCTCTTGAATTTCGATGCCGAATCCTTCTTCGTCGATGCTTTCGCTGTTGGCAGCAACGATATTTTCTGCATTGTCGGCGGGTTCGACTTTCTTTCCGCACATGAAGCAGAATCGTGCTTCATCGGGGAGTTTTGTGCCGCAATAAACGCAAAACATCGCATAACTCCTTCGCAATGAATTTTCTAGGCCCATGGGTCCTTTCGTGAATGAGCCCATTGTAGTGCGCTCGACTTTCGCTCGCTGAAAAGTCGCGAAAAGCGCAGCGACGAAAAGAAAGCCCCCTGTTTCGTCGCAGTTGTCGTTGTGGGCCTATTCGCGCGCGATAAATAGGGCGAGCCTATGGATAAAGGCGAATTCGTCTCGCTTTGCGATTGAAAGGGCGCATTTGGTGCACGTGCTGCGACCTTCGACTATATTAAGGACATGTCGTTATGCGTCGCTGATGGGGCGGCGTTTTGGAATGGAGGAAGCATGCTGAGTGATTCCGAAAAAGCTCTCGCGGAAATGATGGCCGCGCAATTCATGGACAAGGGTGACGCTGCTGCCGTCGAACCCGCGGAAGGCACGGTGAAAATCACGTTCTTCGAAAAGGGCAACACCGTCGATAGCTCCATTGAGGGCATTGCTTCGCGCATGCAGTTCGATGGCTGTTTCGCGATTGACGAATATATGATTCAACGTAAAGACGGCACGCCGGTCGACGCTGGCTTTGGCGCCGACTTCAACGACGCGGGCGGTCCGGTGGCGTCGTGGGTATGGTTCTCGCGCCCCGTGAACGGTCCAGTGAGGGCGAAATTCGAAGAGCGTTTCAACGGCACGTTCGACGAAGAGGGCCTGCGCATGGACATTCCTACGGATGATTTCCTCGCCTTCGCCGGTTCGGGGGCATGGAACGCATTCGCGGTGGAAGACGACGAAGACGATCAGGTTTTGTTCGAATAAACGCAGCCTTCTCGTTGAATAAGGCTTAAAAAGCCCGGGATGAAGATTCATTCCGGGCTTTTTGCGTTCGAGATGCAGCTCGATGGAGCGCATGACGAAATGCAGGTTTGGCGTTGGGGCGCGGCTTAATGCTGGCGCGGAGCTTTTGTATCTGCGACGCGGTTTGGCGCGGGCGCGCAAAAGGACGCGAATTCGGCGCGGGTGCGCGTCCTTCGTAGCTTATTTTGTTTGCAATCGCTTTGCTTTGCGACGTTTGTGGATAAGGGCGCCCGCCAGCACGACAAACGCGGCGAAGCAGGCCAGCGCAGCAGCAGCTACGTAAGGGAACACGGCCCGATAACCGATTTTTCCTTCCTTGGGATTCGCGATAATCTGAAATGTCGCGTGCGTGTCGCCAGCGCAATTGCCGATGCCCTTCACCATGAGCGTCGCTGTGCCTTCGTTCACGTTTTCGGAATAAGACACCTCGTAATCGATGCCTTTTACAAGGGTGCGTCCGTCGAGCTTCACGACGGGGTCGGGCTCAATGGGGTAGCTTGTGCGTACATGGTCGGGAATCATGTCGATGGTTGCGTTCGCCAAGTCGGCCGGAAGAATCACGAAACCCGTTTCCACGGTGCCCGTATAGTCGCCTGCGCCGGTGATGGTTACGTGCACGGTGCCGGGATTGACCAGGTCGCCATCGAATTGCACGTTGAAATCGACGCCCTCGCGAAGTGATGTCTCGGTTTTCTTGCCGTCTTTGACCGAGTCAATGCGCAGGGTGACTGTGGGGCGCTTTTCGGTGCCGTCATACATCATATCTTGCAGGCCCTGAACGCGGGCAGTGGCGATATCGGTCGCTTCGAGGGCTTCGAGGGTCTTTTTCGCTTGGTCATATGTTGAAAGTGCGGGGCCAAGCTCTCCGCGTATAGAATCGGCGGCGGCGGAGATGGCGTTGCGGGATGTTGTGGCGTCATCGCCTTCGGCGTCGTCGGCGAAGGCCGCGGGGGTGAACATGGTGGTGCTCAACACGAGCGCGCATGCGGCACCGGCAAGGGCGCGGGCGGGTTGTGGCATGGTCACCTCCTTAGGAATTCTGCAAGTATTCAGTGCGATTGATTATAGCCTGCCTATGAGAGTTCATCATGGTAAGCTGTGCGGGTATCACGAGAAGTTCCAAGGGGGAATGGCATGCATACATTCAATACGCACGGCACGTGCTCGCGCCAAATCAATTTCGACATCGTCGACGGCAATGTGCACAACGTGAGCTTCGTCGGCGGCTGCGACGGCAATCTGAAGGCTATCTCAAAGCTCATCGAGGGCAAGCCTGTCGACTGGGTCGTTTCTGTTCTTGAGGGCAATACCTGCGGTCGTCGCACTACGAGCTGCGCCGATCAGCTGACACAGGCCCTGAAGGCTGCCGAAGCGGGCGAAATCTAATCGGACGCATTCGTCGTTTCATCGAAGGAGGGGAGTGAGCACCGGGCTCGCTCCCCTCCTTTCTTTTCCGTGTCTGTTAAACGCTACGAGCATTTAACAGGTCGCGAGGTGCGATGCGCGCCGCTTCCGAGAACTAGAGCGTTGAGAAGGCTGTGAAGTTTTTCAGGCGCACGTCGGCGAGGGCTTGGCATGCTTTCGCATCGCCTGCGCTGGCCGGTTCGTCGATGAGCATCACGGGGAAGGCAGCCGCATGCGCCGTTTCGATGGCGTGCAGCGAATCTTCGAACACAAACGTGGTTTCGCGCGGGGTGCCAAGGTGCGAAAGCGCCAGCTCGAAAATGTCGGGCTCGGTTTTGCTTGCGCCCACTTCAGTGCAGGTGAACAGCGCTGAGAAATATTTGAGAATGTCGAGCCTTTCGAGGGCTGCAAGTGCGCAGTCGCGACGCGTGGCGGTTGCGACGCACATGGCGACACCCGCGTTGCTCAGCGCCTCAAGCATGTCGACAACGCTCGGCTTGCACTGGATGCAATCGCGGTAGGCGAATTCAATGCCGCTCATCACGCCCGTGCAAATTTCTTCAATCGATTGCTCCAGGCCGTAAGTTTCCTTCATGTAATGCGCCGATCCCTCCATGGTAAGGCGCTTGAAGTGGTAGCGAATATCTGGCTCGGGCGTTTTGCCGAGTGAGCGAAGGTAGCGCTCGCCCAAGTCGTCCCACCAGGGCATGGAATCGAGCAAAGTTCCGTCCAAATCGAAAATCGCGCCATGAGCGTGCTGCGGCGCGCTTGGCCACACGATGCCGTGTGCTGTTTCTATGGCAGTTTCTTCCGCAAGTTGGTCTGCTGCCGCTGGCGTGTTTGCCCCAATGAAGTCAAGGGTAGGAATGCTGCCCAAGTTCGCTCCTTACATAATGGACGTAGCCGCAATAACAATAAAGCAGGTGAGCAGGCCCGATACCGCAATGGCCACGCCGCTCATGGCTCCTTCGAGTTTGCCCATTTCCAGGGCCTTCGCCGTGCCTACCGCGTGGCTGCACGTGCCAATGGCCACGCCCTGGGCCACTTTGTTCTTGATGTGGAACAAATTGGCCAGCATAGGCGAGAAGATGGCGCCCATAACGCCCGTGGTCATGACGGCCGCCATGGTGATAGACGCCGTTCCGCCCAGCTCTCCGGTCACGGCAAGCGCGATGGGAGCGGTGGTCGATTTCGGCAGTGTGGAAAGCGCCACTTGGTCGCCCAGGCCGAACAGCTCGCACAGTCCGTATGCGCTCACCATGGAAACGGTGGATCCTACCAAGCATCCTATGAAAATCGGCAGGAAATTGCTCTGCAGAATCTTGCGTTGTTGGTAAATGGAGAACGCCAACACAGCAGTGGCGGGGCCGAGCATGGACGAAATGAGCGTTGCTCCCTTTTCGTACGAATCGAGGGGGATGTTGAACACGGTAAGGCCGATCATGATGATGGCCACCGTGACGAGCAGGGGGTTGAGGAGTGGGGAATTCGTTTTGCGGTTAAGCCACACGGCGAACGCGAACACGCCAATGCTCAGCGCCAGGCTTCCGCCCGCTTCAAGAATTGATGCGAAATCCATGGCTATTCTCCTTCGGTTTCGGTTGTGAACACGCCACGCAGATGGACGTCTTTGCCGGCACGTTTGCCCGCGATGTATTTCTGCAAGCGTCCAACAAGAATAACTGTGAGCGCCGTGGAGAGGAACACGAGCACGGTGGTGATGATGCATACGAGTGCGAACCAGCCGATGCGGTCGCCGATCATGGGGAGGCATCGCAGAATCGTGACGCCTGCGGGAATGAAGAACACGGGCATGTATTTCAGCAGGAAGCTTGATACGAGTTCGATTTTGCTCTCGTCAATCATGCCCGAGATAAGCAGCGAGAGCAGAATACCCATGCTGCAGATGTTCGCAGGAACCTCGATGGGCAAATGGACCGAAACCGCTTCGCCGATGTAGCAAACGCCGGCAAGGAAGGCCAGCTGAATGAAGAAAAGCGTAAGTCGCTTGCTGTGGAATTTGATGCGTTCTCGCATGGGTGAGTCATCTCCAGGCTTTCGGTAAAAGGGGTCGTCATCGTACACCCGCATGGAGCTGCTCTTGGAAATGTGAAAAAACGTCCATGGCACTTTGGCAGCATCTTCACGTTTTACAAAGTAGCCTCCTAAAGTTGAATTTCATTTTTGACCTGCGCTTTGCGTGAGTTTTACGTTCATGCGACATGCTGATTCCAGCGAATTGGACTTTTCCCGCGCTCGTCGAAAAGGGTTTGATTCTTTCGCGAAACTCTCGCGGTGAGCATACGTTAGGAGCTTTTGCGTTTGCGGAAAGGGGTCTGCCATGGAGCTCGCGATTTTGCTTGTGGCGCTCGTGGTAACGCTCGCCGTGTGCTTTGCGGCGCTTCGTTTGCTTGCCTATGAATTTGATTGCGTGTGCAGTCCGAGCGCCAATGGACGTCAGCGTGCGCAGCGCGTATATCAGGAACTGGTTGATCTGAGCTGACAAGCTGTTCGAGCCGAGCTGGCGAACCGTTCGATCCAGATTGAAGGCGGACGAGCCGTTTGCCCTGGGCCGACGAGCCGTTTGCCCTGGGCTGTCGGGCTGTTCGACCCGGGCTAACGAATTTGTCGGACCAGACTGACCAGGTCGACAGAGCCGACGGGTTGGCGGGACTGCGGTTGGCCTGCCCACGTTGATCGGAAACTGTTTTTGCAAATGGCGGTGGTTTTGACCAGCGCCAGCTCGTTTGTGGTCAAAAACGCCGTCATTTGCAAGGAAGGTCGCTCGATGCGGCATCTCTTTTCTCAGAGGGACATCTCTGGGCGTGCTGAAGTGCCCTCGGAGGACTCGGGGCGGTCTCTGGGGAGCCTGGGGTGGCCTGGAGCGGCGTTTGTCGGGAACTTCCGCTTCGCGAATTTGCGAATGGCGGCCGTTTTGATCACCAAATCGTTCTTCGTGGTCAAAAGCGTCATCATTCGCAATGGGGCCGTTCGGTCGGCGCTTGCCGATGTTCGTCGATGCTTGTCGATGTTCGCCGACGTTCGCGATGCTTGTCATGGGGCGCGATAGCCGTTTTCGCGGCGGCGTTGCCGTCCTCTTCTGTTTTGCGCGCGTCGTCGCTATACAATGGTGCAGATTAAAAAACGCTGCAGTAAACGCTGCCGACCAAGTGGCATTCGAAGGAGCGATTATGGAAGAAGACGTGTGCACGGCAAGCTTCGATGAAGCGGCCGGATTGCCTGAATTGCTCGGCATCGAGCAGGTGAGCGATGGCTGGATTAAGAAATATATTCTGACGTATCGCTTGCCGAATGGGCGCGAGCTGAAATATGACGTGGTTTCGCGCAAGGGCCTTGAGGAATATCGCAGCGAAATCGAGACGCTGGGAACCGTTGCGCCCCAGGTTGATGCGGTGTGCATTGTGGGCCATACGGCAAACGATGAATTCCTGCTCATTCGCGAATTCCGTTTCCCCATGAATCGCATGTGCGTGGCGTTTCCCGCTGGTTTGCGTGAGCCTGGCGAGGACATCGTGGAATGCGCGGCCCGCGAGCTGCGCGAAGAAACCGGCTTCGATTTGGTGCGTGATGAGTGCGGCCGGCCGGTGAGCGCGCGTGCATGCGTGCAGCCTGGTTTTTCGTCGCTTGGCATGGGTGATGAGAGCATCGCCATGGTGTTTGCCGAGGTGGAGCGTGTGGCGGAACCGCGCAGCGAGTCGACCGAGTTCATCGAGTCGTTCCTTCTTCCGCGCGCCGGGGTGCCGGCGTTTCTGCGCGAGAACCGCGATCCGCTTTCTATTCGTTGCCAGCTGGTGCTTGAGATGGTGGCCCAGCCACCGTTCGAATTTGGCGTGAAGGCGGGTGCGTAAGTGGCGCAAAGCGAGCAGTCTCGAAACCCATCGCGCGATAACCGTGGTGCACGTGATAATCAAGGCGGCCAAGAAGCGCGTCGCTCGAGCGCACGAGGCGATTTCCGGGGGCGAGATTCGCGCAAAAGCGGGCCAAGCGATCGCGGTGCTTCGCGTGGCAATGGCGCGTCCCGTGGCAATGGAGGGTCCCGCGGTGAACGGGGATTTCGTGGCAATGGCCGACCCCATAACGATTGGGAGTCCCGTGGCAATGGTGCGTCCCGCAGCGCTCGCGGCGATGTTGAGCTGGCAGCCACGGAGCCCGCTTTCGAACCGTTGCCTGCGCAGTATCCCCTTATGGTGGGCAACATCGACGGCGGGCGCAAGGTCGAGGTGCTGTGTCGCGACAAGGGCGCCGATCAGTTCGCGGCGCGTCTTCGCAAAGTGGCGAAAGACCGCCGCAAGTGGGCGCGCGACAACGACATTTCGTGCTATCGCGTTTACGATGCCGACCTGCCCGATTTTGCCGTAGCTATCGACCGATATGATGGCGTATGGAAAAGCGAAGGCGAGAGTTGCCTGGTCATAGCCGAGTATCAGGCGCCGAAATCAATCGACGCGGCGAAGGCTACCGCCCGTCTGGACGATGCGGTGGAAATCGCTTCGGCAACGCTCGGCATTCCTCGCGAGCGCGTGTTCTTGAAGACGCGCCGTCGCGAAAAAGGCGGCGGGCAATATACCGACCAGCAAAAAGAGGGGCATGTGCTCTATACGCAGGAATCGGGCAACGTGTTCGAGTGCGACCTGGGTTCATATTTGGATACGGGCATTTTCCTCGATCACCGCGTGACGCGCGAAATGGTCGGAAGCATGGCCGAGGGCAAGTCGTTTTTGAACCTGTTCTCGTACACGGGTACCTGCACGGTTCATGCGGCGGTGGGCGGCGCAAAATCGACGCTTACGGTCGATTTATCGCAGACCTATTTGTCGTGGGCGCATCGCAATATGGAATTGAACGGCTGCGATGGCCCCGAGCACGGCTTCGTGCGCGCCGATGTGTTGCAGTGGATTGAACGTGAGGCGCGCGGATGGCGCCGCTTCGATTTGATTTTCGTGGACCCGCCTACGTTTTCGAATTCGAAGGCCATGGGCAAAAACACTTGGAGTGTGCAGCGCGATCACGTGAAGCTGCTGACGAATGTGGTGCGCTTGCTCGAGCGCGACGGCGTAGCGGTGTTCAGTTGCAATCTGCGCAATTTCAAGCCTGATGTTGAAGCGCTTGCCGAGGCGGGCGTGGCAATTGAGGATATTACGCCGCAGACCATTCCGCACGATTTCGAGCGCAATGCCAAAATCCATTGCTGCTATTTAGTGCGCAAGGCCTAGGCGGAAGAAGGCGGACTGGCCTGCGCTCGACTTCTTTCCACAGATAACGGAAGTTGTTTATTGATGCAATGTGACGGTTGCACGAAAATGACGCCGATGAAGGCAGCTGACGTTGTTGGTGCGAACAATTTTTTTGAATGCGGAAGGGGGATCGGAATGGTTGACGAGAAGCTGATCGAGAAGATGTGGTGCAACGTTCCTGAAGCGCCCGAGTTCCGAGAGAATATTGAGATTGTCGAGGTAAGCGAGCCTGGGTATGTGCACTTCACGATGGACATTCCCGAAAGCTTGGGCAATTATCGCGGCGGTATCCATGGCGGCACGGGCTATTTCATTGGAGAAATCGGCTGCGGGTTCGCGACGTATTCGTTTGGCGTGAACAACGTGTGCAATTCCGCGAGCATCAATTTTTTCAAAGCGGTGCCGTGCTGCAAGGTCGACGTGACGACCGAGCCTTTGCATAAGGGCCGCTCGACGGCTGTGATTCGCGTGACCACGCGCGAGGCGGCGACGGGCAAGCTGCTATTCCAGTCGACGCACAATATGTTCCTCATGGGACCGATTGAATAACGTGCCGAAACGGCGATGCGACGGTCGCTTTGGGCGAGCGCCGTTTGCGCTCGATTCACGCGTTCGACGACTGCTTGGTGCTGCGTTGCAAGGCTTTTCGCGGCGTGGTCGTTTGGATGGGGCAGTAGGGGCGCCTATTCGGTTCGCGGGGTGTTGTTTCTGGGGTCACTTTGAGCCGGCCATCTGCTTGCTTTTCGCAATTTCCATTTTGCGAGCTATCCGTCTATGGCGCAGCCGCCCTCAACCGCCCGCTGGACGCGATATATATTGGAAAACAAAAAGCGCTGGATGATGTGAGTATCCATATTCCGGAACATTGTGTATATGGTCTGCTCGGTCCAAACGGAGCGGGAAAATCTACG
>OLPI01002860.1_pt1 | contig 12922 bp, 10 predicted proteins | sample 1672361 | NCBI WGS metagenome assembly OLPI01 (sample SAMEA3136675, study PRJEB25190) | human gut metagenome
TCTTGCCGGGCATGGCACCGATGTAGGTGCGGCGGTGGCCGCGGATCTCGGCTTCGTCCCGCACGCCGCCAAGACTGATGCGCACATACTTGCGGCCAAGGCTTTCGGCGATGGAGCGTGCGATGCTGGTTTTGCCGACACCCGGAGGGCCAACCAAGCAGATGATCTGCGCCTTCACGTCCGGTGCCAGCTTGCGCACAGCCAGCGTTTCCAGAATGCGATCCTTGACCTTTTTCAGGCCGTAGTGATCCCGGTCCAAGATCTGCTGGGCGCGGTGGATATCCAGATCATCCACGGTCATGGTGTTCCACGGCAGGTCCAGACAGGTGTCCAGATAGGTGCGGATGACCGTGGCTTCCTGATTGCTGCTCTGCATCCGGGAAAGGCGGTCTACCTCCTTGAGCAGCTTTTTCTCGCTGTCCTCGGCAAGGTGCAGCTCCCGGATCTTGCGGCGGTAATCATCGGCTTCGGCGTGGGTATCGTCCCCCTCGCCCAGCTCGTCGTTGATGATGTGCAGCTGCTCGTGCAGGTAATAATCGCGCTGGTTCTTGTCCATGGACTCGTTGACCTTTTCCGCGATCTCCTTTTCGATCTTCATCACCTGACATTCGCGGCGCAGCATCTCCACAAGGCGCTGCAGGCGGCCGTTGAGGGTGTTTTCGTTCATCACAGCCTGCTTGTCCTCGTAGCGGAACAAGAGATTTGCCGGCATATACTCGGTGAGGAACATAGGGTCATCGCTGGAAACGATGGTGAACACCACGTCCTTTGCAAGGCGCGGGTTCATGCCCAGATACTCGTCAAAGCCAGTCTTGAGGGCGCGGAGCAGTGCTTCGGTCTCCACAGCTTCTTCGGGTTTTGCGGCACGCACCGGAGCGGAGCGCACGGCAGACAGCAGAAAATCGCCGGTGGTATCCAGCTCGGTCAGCTTGGCGCGGTACTTGCCCTCTACCAGCACCTTGACCAGCTCGTCCGACACACGCAGCACCTGCTTGACCTCGGCTACTACGCCGTAGGTGTACAGGTCCTGCTGGGTGGGCTCGCTGGTCTCCATCTCTTTCTGGGCTACCAGAAATACGTTGGAGTTGTTGGCCATGGCCCACTCCACGGCGGCAATGCTCTTTTCCCGCCCGACTTCAAAATGAACAAGGTTGTTGGGGAACACCACCAGCCCGCGCAGTGCGATGGTGGGCAGATGGAGCTCCTTCCGCTCGACCTTGATGGTAACTTTTTCAGACATATACAAACACCTCCCGACTGCCGCTCAAGTTCCCATGCTGCGGCAGCGCTATCTTTTGGGGTCTTTTTGATAAAAATACAGTTGTTTCCTTATTATACAGATTTCCGGCCAAAATGCAACTGCCCTGCCGAAATGGTCGGTCAATCGGGGCGGTTTTCGTGGGTATTGAAGCCCATTTTGCCCAGCGCGGGCAGCAGCGCCCGCAGCGTGACCGAGGTGAGCGCGCCCATGACAAGCCCCAGCACCAGCATGACCGGCGCGTAGTACAGCGACAAGGACGAGGAGATGATGACCCCCGCGCCCAGCAGCTGCCCCACGTTATGCGCCAGTGCGCCGCAGACCGACAGAATGAACCATGTGGGCCGCACCGGCAAAAGATAGTACAGCACCCACATCACCGCAAGGGACAAAAGTCCGCCGCACAGCGAGAGAAAGCCCGCCGTGAAGCCGGACACCAGAAAGACGAACAGCGCCTTGAGCACATCCAGCACCAGTGCCTGTCGGGGACCCATGAAGAACAAAGCGTACATGACCACGATGTTGGCAAGTCCCAGCTTCATGCCCGGCAAAAGCCCCGGGATGACCAGCGTTCCCTCAATGAAGGAAAGCGCCATGGCCAGCGCAAACAACAGACCGGACAGGGCGATGTGCCGTGTTTTTTGATAGTTGCGGTGATTTTTAGGCATAGAGGATACGCTCCTTTATTCTTCGGGCTGCTGCGTCTGCTCGTAGGCTTCCTGCTCTTCCATAGCGGCTTCCCATGCGGCAAAAAGCTCTTCCTGATGGAAGCGCAGGTCACTCAGCTCATCGCTTTTCTGGCGCAGCAGGTCAGGGTCGTTGTACACCTCCGGGGAGTTGATCTCGTTGTCCAGCTCCACCTCGCGTGCGCCGCAGGCTTCCATCTCGTCCTCGCAGGCCTTGATCTTGGCGCGCAGCTCGGCGCGGCGGCGGCGCTGTTCCTTGCCGTAGCCGGTCTTGGCGGGCTCGGCCGCCTTCTGGGCGGCCTGCACCGGGGCAGCACGACCCATCAGGGCATCGTAGCTGGGGTAAAGCACCGCCTTGCCATCCTCAAGGTAGAGGATGGGACAGGCCAGACTGTTCATCAGGTGACGGTCGTGGGTGACCAGCAGCAGGGTGCCGGTGTACGCCATCAGTGCCTCGGTCAGGTTTTCGCGGGTGTAGATGTCCAAGTGGTTGGTAGGCTCGTCCAGAAACAGCAGGTTCGGCCGTTCCAGCACGATCTCTGCAAAGCGCAGACGCGCCAGCTCGCCGCCGGACAATGCTTCGCAGGGTTTGAACACCGTATCGCCCCGGAAGCCCAGCTTTGCAAGGTGGCTGCGCACTTCCAGCTCGGTCATGCGGGGGTACTTGTTCCAGATGACATCAATGACCCTGCCCTGTCCCAGACGGTTCTGCTGCTGGGCAAAAATGCTGGGACGCGCCCCGGTGCCCAGCCGCACCATGCCGCCGGAGGGGCGGCGCTTGCCGTCCAGCACCTGCATCAGGGTGGATTTGCCCGCACCGTTGGGGCCGGCAATGATAAGCCGCTGCCCGCGGCAGACCGTATAGGTAAAGGGTTCCAGCAGGGTACGCTCCCCGATCTTGATGCTGAGATTTTTCAGCATCACCAGCTCATTCCACGGTTCTACGTCATATTCAAAGCGGAACTTCAGCTGGTTGGTCTCGTCCTTGGGCGCCTCGGTGATCTCCAGCTTTTCCAGCTGCTTGCGGCGGCTCTGTGCCATTTTGGTGGTGGAGGCGCGCACAAGGTTGCGGTCCACATAGTCCTGCAGCTTTTCAGCCAGTGCCACGTCGGCATCGTGCTGCTTCTGGCGCAGGACATCGGCGGCTTCCTTCTGGGGCAGATAGGCCGAGAAGTTGCCCTTGTAGGTGGTCATGGTCTGGAAGGACACCTCCCAGATCTTTGTACAGACATTATCGAGGAAATAGCGGTCGTGGCTGACCACCAGCACCGCACCGGAGTAGCCCTTGAGGTAATTTTCCAGCCATTCCATGGTGGCAAAGTCCAAGTGGTTGGTGGGCTCGTCCAGAATGAGGACATCGGGCTTTTCCAGCAGCAGCTTCGCCAGACGCAGCCGCGTCAGCTCGCCGCCGGAGAGCACTGCAATGTTCTTTTGCCATGTATCCTGTGCAAAACCCATGCCGGACAGCACCTTTTTGATGTTCACGTCCATGTTGTAGCCGTCGGCGGCATCCACGATATTTTGCAGGGCATCGTGCTGTGCCAGCAGGTCGGCGTTATCGGGCTGGGCAGCCATGCGGCGTTCCAAGATCTGCATCTGCGCCATGGCATCCAGCACCGGGGCAAAAGTGGCGCGCATCTCGCCGTAGATATCCAGCGTGGCGTCCAGCTTTGCGTTCTGCTCCAGATAGCCCAGTGTTACCCCGTGGGTCACACTGAACTCGCCCTCGTAGTCCTGATATTCGCCGGTAAGGATCTTGAGCAGAGTGGTCTTGCCTGCACCGTTCTGTCCCACAATGCCGATGCGATCTTCCCGCTCGACACTGGCGGTCACATCGTGCAACACCACCTTTTCGCCAAAGGTCTTACCCAGTTTTTCCAAATGTATCAGCATAGTTTTGTTCCGTTATCCGTTTTTTAAGTTTCAGCACTGGTGGCGGCGGTTCTTCAGGCCAACGTTGGCCAGTTCCTCCTGCTCCATCACCAGCGGATACAGTTCCTCCAGACTGGCGATCTCGTAGGTGGGGATCACCTTACCGGGGTTCTCAGCGTGGTTGGGGTTATACCAGCAGGTATCCAGCCCGGCGTTGCTGCCGCCCTGAATATCGCTGGCCAGGCTGTCGCCCACCATCAGAACGTGCTCCCGGTTCTCCACGCCCAGTGCGCGCAAGGCGGCATCAAAGATGCGGGCATTGGGCTTTTCGCAGCCCATTTTCTCAGAGATGAACACATCCTCCATAAAGTTCATCACGCCGCTTTCCGCCAGACGGCGGGTCTGCACCATCTGGGCACCGTTACTGACGATAGCCAGCGTTGCCACCTCGGAAAGCTCCCGCAGAACGTCCAGCACCTCCGGGCTCATCAGATCCGGGTGGGTGGACAGCTGCTCCAGATAAAAGCGGTTCATCTCCACGCCGTCACCGGCGGCATCGATGGCCTTTAAAAAGCGGCTGAACCGCTCGCTGAACAGCTTCTCGCGGCGGATCTGGCCTTTTTCCAGCTGCCGCCACAGTTCCTCGTTGATGGTGCGGTAGGTCTGCACGGTCTCGGCGTCCGGCTCGATGCCGTAGTTCACCAGCGTTTCGGCCAACGCCTTGTTTTCCGCTGCGTCAAAGTTGAGCAGCGTATTGTCTGCATCGAACAGGATGCAATAATATTTTGCCATAGTATCTCACTTTCTTTTCAGCATTTCCCACTTTGGTGTATCAACAGGGAGAAGCCAGCCCCACCCCCCGCAGAGCTGGCTTCCCATTATTCAGAAACGATCTCATACGCAGACAGGTCTGTTTGTGCCGGGGTGTTGTCCGGACACATTGTTTTACCCTCGCAGGGCGTCAGACCACATTTCTGCATTTCTTCCTCCAGTGCGCTGTTATCCACGTTTTCCCAGTCGGTATCGTAGTAATCTACGCTGCCGTTGGTCACGTCATTCTCCCCGGGCAGGGAGGGTGTGCGCATCGCTTCCCAGTACATAAGGGCTCCACCTTCCTCTCCCGCCAGCCTATGCGGCGCAAGGAGGAAATGTGCCCTTAGTTGGCAGCTTCCTTGCTGGCGCTAGCTTCGGTCTTGGAGGACGCGGGCTTTTCCTCTTTAGAGGTTGCCGGTTTTTCCTCCTTAGAGGAAGCAGGCTTTTCTTCCTTAGAAGATGCCGCAGAAGAGGCAGGCTTCTCCACCTTGGAGGAGCTGCCAGCGCTTTCAGAAGTACCGTTCGAGGAGGAAGAAGCGGGCTTCTCCTCCTTGGAGGAAGCGGGTTTCTCTTCCTTGGAAGAGGCCGGTTTTTCTTCCTTAGAGGAGGACGTTTCTTCCTTGGAGGATGCAGGCTTATCCTCCTTAGAGGAAGCGCTGGAGCTGCTGGAGCTGCTGGTGCTGCCGGACGTTCCACCGCTGACCGTAAGTTCCAGCTTGTTGCTGGTGACGGTGCAGTCATTATAGCTGGCGGTGGCATACACCCGGAAGGTGCTGCCCACCATGGAGGGGTCTACCTCGCCCTTTACGGTGGTCTTACCGGCAGCCTGTGTTACCTCGCTGCCGTTGACATACCAGCGGATGCTGGAAGCATCCAGATACTTGCCCTTGAGGGTTGCCTTAAAGGTATAGGAATCCCCCAGCCCAGCCTTACCGCTGCTGCTGACCTGGATAGAGGCTGCTGCAAACACAGCGGTCACATCCACGTTCTGGTCAAAATTGGTATCAGTGCGGGTGCGCTTGGTCACGCCATCGCTCCACTTGACGAACACATAGCCGTCCTCCGGCACAGCGGTCACCTTAACGCTCTGGGCGGCGCTGGTCACCTTGACGGTAAGAGACTTGCCGCTCTCGTCGCCGCAGGTCAGGGAGCCGCCGCCGGTTTTGTCCACACGATAGTCCGCCTGATACTCCGTTTTTTCCTCAACAACAGAGGAGGAGACCGCCTCCGAGCTGCTGGGTGCCTCCACCGCAGAGCTGGGCTTGGCGGTATACTCGGCGCGGGTGGGGATATTATTGGTATCCGGGCGGCGATCCTCGGTCTCGTAGGCGTGGGTGCGCAGATACTTCAGCAGCACCTTCAGGCCTGCGGGCTTGAGGTGGATATCCCCGCTCTGGTAGTAATCGACATTGCCGTAGCCGTTGGCGTCCTTCAGTGCCTCGGCAGAGTTGAGGAACTTGACGCCCAGCTGCTCGCACATGGTCAGCAGCGCCATGTTGAAATCATCAATACGGGTCTGGTCCATGTTGGGGTAGTTGGAGTGGTTGGACGGGACCGGCGGCACCGTGTTGACGATGATATCGGTATAGGGATAGCTGGCCTGAATGGCCTGTACCAGCGCGGTGTAGTTGCTGATAAAGTCCTCGGTATTCATGCCGTTGTCGTTGGTGCCCAGCATAATGACCACCCGGCGGGGCTTCATTTTGGCCACCGCCTGCGCAATGGTGTAGCGGTTATCGTCCCGCTTAAAGGTAACGATGCCCTCGTTCAGGGCGGCACTGGTGCCAATGCCTTCCTTGGCGCAGAACTGCTGCAGCGAGATCAGACCGTTGGCGTACAAACGCACCGTGTTGGAATCGCCGATAAAAAGGGTCTGCTCCTGATAGGCGTCACCAGCATCAGCAGTCCCGGTGAGCAGCGCGCTGGAAGTCTCGTTGATCTGGTAGTGGTCGGAGATATCCTCCTCCCCTTCCGGAGCGGGCGCGGGGGTAATAATGGAAGAATCCCCCGGCTGCTCCGTCGGGTTCTTGCCCCGCTTGAGCATAGTAAGGGTGATGCCGATGGTCAGCAGCGCCGCCAGTGCACACACGATGCACACCAGCACCGCCTGCTTCTGCATCGGGGTCAGTGCCTTGTTCTCCTGTTGATTATTGCTTCTCATATTCTATCCATTCTCCTTCCGAAGGAATGAAACTTCCTGTCATACCCGGGCTGCCAGCAGCCGGTCGGTAAGGTCGGCGCAGCTTTCGGCCAGCAGCACCGGATGGAAAGCTTCCAGCTCTTCCCGGCTGCCGTAGCCGTACAGCACACCGGCAGCATCCAGACCGCAGTCGGCAGCGCCCCGCATATCATCGTTGCGGTCGCCCACCATCAGCACCCGCTTGCCCTGCAAGGCGGGCTGGCTGAGCACATAACGCACGACCTCGGTCTTGGTGTCCCGGCTCTCGTCCATGGAGGCACCGCCGATAAAATCAAAATACTGCGCCAGACCCTGCTCCTCCAAAATAGGGGTGACCACCTTGGTGGGCTTGGAGGTGGCGGTGCACAAAATAAAACCAGCCTGCTTCAGGGTTTGCAGCATCTGCAGAACGCCCGGGAACACAGCACACTCGTGGCTGCCCTTCACCGCATAGCTCGTGCGGTAAAGGTCGGTGGCCTTTTCGATCAGCGCCGGGTCGGTGAAGTGCTCACCGAAGCTTTTGCGCAGCGGCGGGCCCAGATACCGGCGCAGGTTTACGCCGGATACATCCACACCCATGGTGCAGAAAACCTCTTGCAATGTATGAATGATACCGGGGGCCGAATCGATCAGCGTCCCGTCCACATCAAATAGGATCGCATCATAATGCAGCAATATTTTATTCCTCGCTTTCATGGTGATACATCCAATAGTATAGCACAGATTTGATACATCAGCAATTCCAACAAAAGATTTTTCTGTCTCTTATGCAGGATTTTCATAAAAAGGGAGGCTGCTGCACCCTGTTTTGTGCAGCAGCCTCCCTTGCGGCAGAACGATTCAGAGCAATGTCGGGCAGCCTGTGGGCTGCCCGACATTGCATTTTCACAGGTTAGATTGCAGTAAAGATCGTCCCACGCAAAAACATTACTGCGCAGGTGATGGGCAGCCGCTGTCCCCCGGGACATACAGGTTGTTGGAAACGAACTCCAGCTTATCCTTGAGCACCAGTTCAAGGTTTGCGACGGCGTGCACCATATTGGTGGCGGAGTCGTTCACCTCCAGCAGCTTGCAAAGATCCAGGCCATCCAGATCCATGGCCTTCTGCATCTTCCGGCTTTCGGCACACAAAATGTGGCTGAGCGCCGTTTCCTGCAAGGCAATGCTTTCCATCAGGTCCACAACAGCCTGATCCAAGCTGACCTTGGGCATCTCCGGGCACTGAGAACGGGCACAGGGGGTATCGATCATCATAGGGCAAAACCTTCCTTTCCGGTCGTGTGCCCTATCCTATGCTACGGCGGGTGCGGCTGTTACTGCTTTTCAGCCTGCGCGCGCACCTTCTCAATGGTGTCGCGGTAGCCGCCGGAGCCGTACTGGATGCAGCGGTTGATGCGGCTGATGGTGGCCGTGCTGATCTCCACTGCCTTCACGATCTGATCATAGGTTCTGCCGTCCAGCAGCATCTTTGCCGCTTCCAGCCGCTGCGCCATATCCGAGATCTCCTTTACAGTGCACAGGTCTTCAAAGAAGTTGTAGCACTCCTCCCGCGTTTCCAGACTGAGGATGGCATCAAACAGTGCATCGGTGGTCTGGTTTCTTCTGGAATTTTTATCTGACATGAATGTTCTCCTTGCCGCCGCAGCGGACTGTCCGGTTTTGGGAGCGTTCCCTCTTTTAAATGTTTCGGAAATGTTCAGGTTCTTTCTTGCATCACCACTTTAGCACATCAAAGTGTGAAAGTCAAGCCCTTGGCGTGAACTCTTTTCATTCGTTGACGTGTATAGTTTTCTTCGTTTCACGCATGAACAAAAATCACCTAAAAATTATTGCAGAACGCTTTCCTGAATTAGTGTATCCTCCGAACTTGTTCCAATGATATTGACAATTTGTGAATTCCGCACTAAAATACGGACAATCATTCGGCAAATGCGATGAACAGGACATGATTCTTTGCAGCACCCTCTCCCAGAGAGCCGCCCATCTGATGCAAGGGCAGCAGTCAGGAGCAAAGTGTTCTCCCCTGCGAGCAGCCTGTGTGAACAAAGGCGCTGACCCCGCCTTCCAGTAATGCATGGCCGTTTTGCCCACGTTACGGGGCTGCGTATGTATGTACGCTGGGAGTGGCTGCCCTGTGCAGCAAACGAAGTGGTATCGCGGAGTATTCCATACACGATGTGCAGTGTATGTGAAGGCCTTCGTCTTCGATGGTTCGTCCCAAATGGAACGAACGCAGGAAGACGGGGCCTTTTTTACATCCTGCCGCCCCATGTCGCTGACATTTGCCGGATGCCAAGAAAGGAAAGAGGTAAAAACAATGAATACGCTGGTCATCGTATTGATCGCAGCCGTGTGTCTGTTTGGCGCTTATATGCTTTACGGCCGCTGGCTGGCTAACAAGTGGGGCATCGACCCCTCTGCCAAGACCCCGGCAGTTGTCCATGAGGACGGCCGGGACTACGTTCCCACCGACGGCTGGACCGTGTTTGCACACCAGTTCAGCTCCATTGCCGGTGCAGGCCCTGTTACCGGTGCGATCCAGGCCGCTGCTTTCGGCTGGCTGCCGGTGCTGCTGTGGGTGCTGCTGGGCGGCATCTTCTTCGGTGCTGTCACCGACTTCGGCGCTCTGTATGCTTCCGTTAAGAACGACGGCAAGAGCATGGGCATGCTGATCGAAAAGTACATCGGCAAGACCGGCCGCAAGCTGTTCCTGCTGTTCTGCTGGCTGTTCTGCGGCATCGTCATTGCTGCCTTTGCCGACATGGTGGCCGGCACCTTCAATGCCTACGGTGCTGACGGTGCTCTGGTGGAGGCTGCCCAGACCAACGGTGCTGCCGGCATGGTCTCCATCATGTTCATGGTGTTCGCCGTGGTCTTTGGCCTGCTGCAGAAGAACCTGCACTTCACCGGCTGGAAAGAGAATGTGATCAGCATCGTATTCATCGTGTTGTCCTTTGTGGTGGGTGCAAACTTCCCCATCATTCTGGGCAAGGCTGCATGGAGCTACATCACCTTTGTGTACATCTTCTTTGCCGCTGTCCTGCCCATGTGGCTGCTGAAGCAGCCCCGTGACCACATGACCACCTTTATGTTCGTGGCCATGATCGTGGGCGCTGTTCTGGGCCTGATCGTCAACCATCCCGTCATGAACCTGCCGGTGTTCACCGGCTTTACCAACGCCAAGCTGGGCACCATGTTCCCCATCCTGTTCGTTACCGTTGCCTGCGGCGCTGTTTCCGGTTTCCACAGTCTGGTGTCTTCCGGTACTTCTTCCAAGACCGTTACCAATGAGAAGGATATGCTGAAGGTCGGCTACGGTGCCATGGTGCTGGAAAGCCTGCTGGCTGTCATCGCCCTGTGTGTTGCCGGTGCTTCTGCTGCTGCAGACGGCACCCCCGCAGACGGCACTCCGTTTCAGGTCTTCAGCCGCGGCGTTGCCAGCTTCTTCGTGGGCTTCGGCCTGGACCAGCACTTTGCCTCTGTGTTTATGACCATGTGCGTTTCCGCACTGGCCCTGACCAGTCTGGATGCTGTGGCCCGTATCGGCCGCATGAGCTTCCAGGAGCTGTTCAGCGTGGACGACATGGAGCATGCTGAGGGCTGGCGCAAGCTGCTGTGCAACGTGTACTTCTCCACCTTCCTGACTCTGGCTTTCGGCTTCCTGCTGACCAAGATCGGCTACGCCAACATCTGGCCCCTGTTCGGTTCTGCAAACCAGCTGCTGAGCGCTCTGGTTCTGGCCACCCTGTGCGTGTTCCTGAAGGTCACCGGCCGCAGCAACAAGATGATCTTCCCTCCGCTGATCATCATGCTGTGCGTCACCTTCACCGCTCTGGTGCAGCGCCTGATCGCTATGGTCAAGGCCATCAGTAATGCCGCTGCTGTCACCATCCCCGCTGGCGAGACCACTTGGGGTGCTGTGTTCATTGCAAACGGCCTGCAGCTGATCCTGGCCGTGCTGCTGATCGTTCTGGGCCTGAACATCGTGTTCCACTCCTTCAAGGCCTATAAGAATGCTGAGCACAACAGCGAAGCAAAGGTCTGAGTTTCAGATCCTGCTGAACTGAATCTGTAAATGCAAACTGCCGCTGACGGCGTAAAAACCGTCAGCGGCAGTTTTTGTTGCTGTAAGCTTCTATGATTTGAAATGGCCTCCGCGTGCGCTCTGTCCATAAGCAGAGGAAAATTTATTTGATATTGTGGTTTGGAAACGACTGCGGTCGTTTCCAAACCATTTTTTCACAGAAAGAGTCCCAAAGATAAAATGCATAGTCACCACAAAAAATGCAGTGTACGGTCACGACCTTTCCCGTGAAAAAGCAAACCAGCAAAGCCCGCAGGCTTTGCTGGTTTGCAAATATAAAAATAATACTTCCGCTAAAAATAGCCATAGCGCACGCGGCGGCTATTCTAAATCAAAAATTCGTTTCTTCCCACGTTTGAAGAACCGCCATCTGCACCGGGGTATGGAACCAGTGTTCCCCGCCCTCCATGATCGTCAGATGCGCCCCGCTTTCCTGACGGAAGCGCTCGATCATGGTGCGGCTGGTCAGGGCATCCCTGTCACCATACAGCACCTGCGTGCGGCCATGCCAGTGCAGCGGATGTTCCCGCACCCAGCACAGATACGGCCATGAGAGGGTCTCCCCAAGATCCGTGGGGATCTCCCCTGCCCGCTGCAGCTGTTCCTCGGTCACATGGGCATATTGCATCATATTCGTAATGAGAGCTTCCATATCCACCACCGGAGAGACCAGCAGGGTCTGTTCCGGCGCGTCTCCCTGCAGCGCCTGCATGGCAAGCCACGCGCCGATGCTCACACCATACAGCCGGATATGCGCCCACACCGGCTTCATGCGGGCGTATACGGCTTCTATCTCCGGCACAGCCACCCACGGCAGAAGCCGCTCAGGGCTGTTTTTCCGTGCGCCATGCTCGGGCAGGTCGATAGCCAGCACCTGCCAGCCCGCTTCACAGGCTGTAGCGGCAAAACGTTCTGCCTCTTCCTTGCAGCCGTTCTTGCCGTGGAGATAGAGGTAAACATTCCGGCTCCGGCTGCCGTACAGAATGGCAGGGATGCCCGCAAGAGTCATGGTTTGTTTTTTCATAAGGGATTCTCCTTATCCGATCATGCTCCCCATTCGGAGAGACGTTTTGTTTACACTGCGCATTGCTTTTCGTCCTCCCTTCTTTCCGTTTTCTCTATGATAGCACATCCGCCCGGCAAACACAAACAAAAAAGGAGCCGCAGTGCCCTGTTACGGGTACTGCAGCTCCCAATTCAACTTTGGAAGTTAAATTACTTCACCATGCTTGCAACTTCAGCAGCGAAGTCGTCAGCACGCTTCTCCAGGCCTTCGCCCTTCTGGAAGCGGGTGAACTTGACGATCTTGATGTCGCCGCCCAGATCCTTAGCGACCTTAGCGGTGTACTGAGCAACGGTCAGGTCGCCGTCCTTGACGAACTCCTGATCGACCAGGCAGTTCTCCTTGAAGAACTTCTTGATCTTGCCCTCGATCATCTTCTGCTTCACAGCCTCAGGCTTGTTCGCGGTCTTGGGATCGCCAGCCATCTGAGCCAGCATGATCTCCTTCTCCTTGGCCACGACCTCAGCGGGGACAGAAGCCTCATCGACATAGCCGGGGTTAGCAGCTGCGACCTGCATAGCGATGTCCTTGCCGTAGGTAACGAACTCGTCCTTAGCCTCGATGCCGTTGGTGGTCTCGAAGTTGACCAGAATGCCGTGGGTGCCGCCGCCGTGGACGTATGCAGAGCAAACGCCCTCGTAACGGACGAAGCGGCGAACCTTGATGTTCTCCTTGATGACCAGGATCAGGTTCTTCAGAGCCTCGTCCACGGTCTCGCCGTTCTCGGTCTTGCAAGCCATCAGAGCCTCAACATCAGCAGGGTTCTGCTTCATGATGACCTGAGTAGCCTCCTTGACGAAAGCAACGAACTTGTCGTTCTTGGCAACGAAGTCGGTCTCAGCGTTGACCTCGATGACAACACCGACCTTGCACGCGGGGCAGTAGTCAGCGTAGACCATACCCTCGGCAGCAACGCGGCTTGCCTTCTTGGCGGCGGTAGCCAGACCACGCTCGCGCAGGATCTCGA
>OLPI01002876.1_pt1 | contig 12884 bp, 12 predicted proteins | sample 1672361 | NCBI WGS metagenome assembly OLPI01 (sample SAMEA3136675, study PRJEB25190) | human gut metagenome
CGGGAAAGTTATACTGATACGCCTTCTCGCGAAGCTCCGGCATAATGGGATGCCCTGCCGTCGCGGCCGTAACATTCGGACCGAACATAGTATAATCACCCACATATATATGCGTGTCATCAACCATAGTAAGATTAAAATTTGCATATACCAAGTTTCCGAAGTGAACGTGCCTGCCGCCCCAATTCGCGTGAAAAGGCGGCTCTATATAACAATTGCTTCCTATCTCGGCAAACATCTTTTTAGCATACTTTCTCTTTTTTCAAGCTCGGACGGAAGAGTCATATTAAAATCATAAAGCATTTCAAGGCATTTAATCTGCTCTTTCATTATATCGCTGTCACCGGGATCGTAAATCTCGCCCGTATGCATTTTATTTACCTCTTCCATTTAGGTTATTTCCTCCAAATACAAAGTTTAAGTTAAACCAAATCAAAAACAAGCATTTGTCCGCCGCAGTCGCACTCGTCGGCAAGGCATATTCCTCTGTTCATTAAAACATCTCCGCCATATATCTCGTCCGTTCCGCGAAGCCTGTACAGCTTATCCGCACAAAGACCGTCAAGCTTAATATACTTCATCTGCTGCGATGGAGCCGTCATAACGGTAAAGAAGAACATCACAACCGTCTTTTTATCTTCAGCGACATATTCCCACGCGGCATTTCTGCTCTCAAACGGCGAAGCAAGTCTGTACATATCACCGTTGTGAATAACTTCGCGCACAGATTTATATACTTCTATCTGCTCTTTAATCTCATTAAGTTCATCAGCCGTCATCTTTGTTACATCAAGCTCATAACCGAACTGACCGCACATCGCAATATATCCGCGTGTTTTAAGCGGCGAGATTCTTCCCACCTGATGATTCGGCACCGCCGAAATATGCGAACCCACAAATGCCGACGGCATAACAAGGCTTGTTCCGTGCTGAATATACATACGCTCTGCCGCATCGGTATCATCACTTGTCCAGTACTGATTAAAATAGTACATCATTCCCGCATCAAATCTTCCGCCGCCGCCGCTGCAGCCCTCAAACAAAATGTTCGGAAAGGCGGTTATAATCTCTTCAAGCACGCTGTAAAGTCCAAGCATATAACGGTGCGCCGTCTCTGCCTGTCTGTTCGGCGGAAGCTTTGCCGAGCCGACACAGCTCATATTTCTGTTCATATCCCACTTGACATACTCAATAGGAGCAGAATCAAGAACATCCTTTAAAGCTTTTATGATATACTCTCTCACATCACTGCGCGAAAAATCAAGTATAAGCTGATTTCTTCCCTCGCTTCTCTTTCTCCCCTCAACGTGCAGACACCAGTCGGGGTGGGCGCGGTACAAATCGCTGTCGGGCGAGACCATCTCAGGCTCGAACCACAGACCGAACTTCATCCCCATATCGTTTATCTTTTTAACAAGTCCCGATATTCCGTTCGGAAGCTTTCTTGTATCGGCATACCAGTCGCCGAGAGAGCAGTTGTCACTGTCCCTTTTTCCGAACCATCCGTCGTCAAGCACAAGCATTTCAATTCCCGCGCTTTTTGCCGATTTTGCAATATTTACGATTTTTTCTTCATCAAAATCAAAGTACGTGCCCTCCCAGTTGTTTATCAGTACTGGACGCTCTTCATCTCTGTATCTTCCGCGGGCAAGTCTCTTTTGATAAAGCTTGTTAAATGTACGCGACATCTTTCCGAAGCCTTTATCTGAGTATACCATAACAACCTCGGGCGCGGTAAACGTCTCTCCGGGCTCAAGCAGCCAGGAAAAATCACACGAATTTATTCCCATAAACGCCCTTGTTCTCTCGTATGTATCTACCTCTGCTCCCGCCTCGAAGTTTCCGCTGTATACAAAGCTGAAGCCGTACACATCCCCTGCTTTTTCGTCCGCGTTTTTATCACACAGAGCAAAGAACGGGCTTTGATGATGCGAGCTTGCGCCGCGGCGGCTTTCTATCTTGGTTGTACCCGTGCCAAGATGTCTGCGCTCTATATGCCTCTCTCTTGCCCACGCACCCGATAAATTAACCATATCAAAATCCGCTCTCGAAAAGTCAACGTTACAGCTCATAACCGTGTCTATGCTTAGAGCAGCGGTTCCGTTATTTATAACCTCCGTATTTCTGGTGATGGCATCGTAATTATTAAACGCGGTGTAACGGTATATAAGCTCAAGCCCGGTAAGCTCATCCTTAACGGTGATTTCAAGTGTGTCCGCCTCGCTGTCGCTTTCGGCATAAGTTGACGGAAGCCCGCAAAGCTTGGGCTTGCCGCTATATATAGTATGCGAAACGTACTTCATCTTGGTTATTCTGCTTCCGTCCGCATATACTGCGTGAAATGCGGGCTTTCTTAAATCACAGCTGCCGTAGAAAGAATATTCCTGAGGGATAATCTCCGTTGACGCATTTAACCCTTGCTCAAAAAGCTCTGCATCAATCGAGGAAAATGAAGCTGTCTTTTTCGGCGAACCCGAAACGCCGTCACAGGTTTCGAGGCGTTTGCCCCAATACAAATGCTCTAAAATATAACCGCCGTATATACCTATCATATACGAGGAATTTGGTGTCTGTAAATGAAAAATCTGTTTTTTTTCATCGAAAAAAATCATATTTAAAACTCCCTTAAAAACTTAATATTTACGTATATAATATCATTTGCGGGATTTTTTGTAAATATGATAAATTAGACATTTATAAAAACATTTTAACATTTTAAATTAAGTATTTAAGCATTAGAATATCCAAACATTTTAATCAAGCTTATCTGCGCTTTCCTTAAACAAAATAAACCTCTGAAATCCAAAGTTAAGCACAACCGTTATAGGAACGGTTATCAGCTTTGCAACGGTTTTTACGCTGAAAAATCTTGAAAGGACGGCAAGTGATACACTTGAAACAATAAGAACAAATACGTTTCCCAAAAGAAATCCGAAGTATTTTTTTAATGAATATTTTCTGTCGCGGTAAACAAACCGCGAGTTCATAAAATAGCTGTTGGTTGCCGAGACAATATACGCCACACAGTTTGAGACAATCTCCCACACGCCGATAATATCGCACAGCACAAAAAACACCGCCGTATCGATTATCGTATTTATAACCCCCACGCAGCCAAATTTGACAAACATTTTAAAATTTGCCTTTGAAAAAAGCTTTTTTATTCCCGAAATTTTCATTATCCCGATACGCTCCCATTAATCCGATATTGGTTAAAATCATCTTCTTCTGATTTTTCTTCTGACGGAATAAACCTCGCACAGCATTTTTATTCCGTCGCTTAAAAGGCTTACATTTGAGCTTGCCGAATTGTTAAGAAGCACAACGGGTACGCTTTTAATCAAACACTTGTCCTGTCTCGCCATAGCAAGAATCTCAAAATCAAATCCAAATCTCATAATCGAAAGCTCTGAAAACAGTTTTTTCGCCGTTTCTGCTTTAAACCCTTTAAATCCGCACTGCGTATCGCTTAAGCCAAGGTGAAGCATTGTCTCGCACAAAGCGGAAAACGTCTTGCTTGCGGCAGAGCGCAAAACACCGTAGCGCCTTGCTATATCCGTATCACCGCGCCGTGTTCCCACAACTATATCCGCGCCTTCAAGCGCATCGGCAAATTCCGCAATCGGTTCAAGCCCATAAGCAAGGTCGGCATCGGTGAAAATTATTTTATCACCCTTTGCCGCGGCAACGCCTTCTTTAATTGCTCCGCCCTTGCCCTTATTTTTGTCATACCCGACAACGCGCATATGGCCGCCCTCAAGCGACTTTAATACTTTAAGCGTACCGTCTGTGCTTCCGTCATTTACGGCAATAAATTCAATTCCCTTATGAAGTCTTAAATAGTCTTTTACTTTGTTCACCGTTTGCGCCGCGGTTTTTTCGCAGTTGTAAAAAGGTATAATCAAAGAAACCATACTCATTCCTCTTTTTTAGCTGATATTATTTAATCAATATCCGTCCGCAAAACACGTTTAAAAAACTCTGCCGAAAAATATTGGTTTGCCTTTGTCATATATCCGTATTTTGTATCGTTTAGTTTGTACTCGTTTGCGTCAAAGCTTTGTCTGCCGTCCGTAAAAATATTTTTTTGTGTGTCAAACTCTGTCGTATTGCCGTCAAGCTTAATTGTTGCAAGTCCGCTTCCGCTGTCAAAATCTATTTCTCCGCCCTTTGCCTCAACAACATTTCTAAGCGGATAATAGCGTATCCCTTCTCTTTCTATAATCGGATTTTCGCAGTGAACCCCGTTTAAATACAAGTCGCTGAACTCGCTGCCCTTCAGATATATCTTTACACCGTCTTTGATATTATATATCTCGCGGAAGGCGTCTCTGTAATACTTGTCGATAAAAAAGCAGTTATACGCGTACTTTTCATCCATATCGGTATCATAATAGAAATCCCTCTCTCCGTCACCAATTGCGGCAAGGTTTGCGTTTATAATTTTCCTGTTTTCGGCATAGCCGTAAAGAACGGGCGCATACACAGCCGCCGAACCGGCAAAGACAGCCGTCAGCACCGCCGCCGTTACGATTTTTTTATCTGTAAGTCCGCACATATAATTTGCGCTTGCGGCAATCACAATCAGCAGACACGGCAAGATATTACGGTACCCGAAGGTGACCGAAAACAAAAGCATTCCCACAGACACAAGAGCCGAAACAATCATTGCAGCTGTTATGTCGCCGTCATAAATCACACGAACCGCCGCCGTATATAAAATTGCGGCAATCAAAACAATTCCGCAAGCCAAATACGCCTGCCGTATTTTTAAAACGGCACATACAATCGCCGCAGCAGCACTTACCGCCGCCGACAGCTTGTGATTTCTCATATCGTATACCGCGGCTGTCAAAAGCGATGCCTCGAATATAATAAAAGCCGAAGCTTTGCCAATGGCAAAGTCATATATAAGCCTCAGTCTTTCAATCAAGCCGAGGGTCTCGGATGTTTCGGCAACGGTTCTGCCGAAGGTGCTCGGCGAAAATACAACCGTTGCATAGCCGATAATCATAAGCAAAACCGATACCGCGCATATTTTTAACTTTTCGGCGGCACTTTTTTTCTTAAACGCCGATATAATCGTATATAAGATTGCCGTGCCTATAGATATCGCCCCGCCCTGCTCTGTCGAAGCGCCCGCAAAAATAAAAACAACTGCCGAAGCAATATTCATTTTTTCTCCTTCGGCACACCTTTCAAGCAAGCCGAGAGAGACAAAAGCCATAACCGTCGGATAGACATAGTTCATCGCGCCCGCCATCCAAAATACACCCTCGCGCAGAACGGTGTACGGTAAAACAAGTGTTCCGCAAAGGCAAAATGCCATAAAAAGCGGCTTATCGTCAACCTTTAGCGCCCGCGCCGCAAAAACAAACACCGCGCAAATAAGTATAGGTATCACGATAAAAAACAGCTTGTCTTTAAAAATAAGAATAACTTCAAGCAAAAAATGAACTGCTGCTCTTCCGTTCATCACCTCATAGTGACGGCGCGTCATATCAATAAAGTTTAAAAATCCGTGTCTGAAGTACAAGGCATATATAAAATCATCTCCGTAAAGCGTGGTTGCCGCAGCCGTAAGAGCCAAAGCAAGAACGCAAAAGACAGACACAAAGTATTTTAAACCGCTAAACGTTCTTTTCACCGATAAATCACCTTAATATTATTTTCTGTATCAACTGATTTTAATATTTTATCATTATAACCGAAAATTGTCAATAGCTCCAAAGTCTTTCTGTATATATCCCATATTCTCGGCTATGTAACGCAAATGGTGAAATAGTCATAGATTTGTTAAAAAAATCATATTTACAATTTATTGTACAGCACTTATAATAAAGGCAAGATAAAAATTCCACCAAAGGAGTGATAAAATGAGTTTCAAAATATATGAAAATCTAGACAAAACTCAAATCAACACCGCGCCTTTGCGTTCGCACTATATCCCGTACGACACGCTTAGCGGCGCTCTCTCGGGGAATCCCGAAAACTCAAAGTTTTACAAACTGCTAAACGGCGTTTGGGACTTTGCATATTATAATCACGATACCGAAGAGGGCGGCCCCGCCGTAAAATCGGGCAAGATTAACGTGCCCGGCAACTGGCAGATGCAGGGTTATGACAAGCCTTGGTATACCAACGTAAACTATCCGTTCCCGATTGACCCTCCTTACGCTCCGGATGATAATCCTATGGGGGTTTATACAAAAACGGTTGAGCTTCCCGAAGAGTGGCGCGGCAGACGTACATATATTGTATTTGAGGGGGTTTCGTCCTGTCTTGAGCTTCACGTAAACGGAAGCTTTGTCGGCTACAGCTCGGGCTCGCATATGCCGTCCGAATTTGAGCTTACCTCTTACCTTGTTCCCGGCAAAAACACTATCGTTGCCAAGGTCAGAAAGTGGTGCGTGGGCAGTTATCTTGAGGATCAGGACTTCTTCAGACTTTCAGGAATATTCCGCGATGTTTATCTTTTATCGCGTGATATCTCACACCTTACCGATGTGGAAATCCACGCTGATGACAAAAATATAACATACGATGGCGAAGGCGAGTTTTATGTCTATGACGCAGACGGAAAGGCAGCCGACCTTTCATCGCCCATTCTTTGGAATGCCGAAAAACCGTATCTTTATACAGCGGTTATAAAACATTGCAATGAGTTTATTCCGCAAAAAATCGGTATGAGAAAAATCGAGGTTTCGGACAAAGGAGAGCTTTTGATTAACGGAACATCGGTTCTTTTAAAGGGTGTAAATCACCACGATACCCACCCGAAATACGGCTATCATATCCCCGAAGACGAGATGCGCAGCGAGCTTGAGCTTATGAAGAAGCTTAATATCAACTGTATCAGAACCTCTCACTATCCGCCGACGCCCAAGTTCTTAGAGCTTTGCGATGAAATCGGTTTTTATGTTGTAGATGAGACGGATATTGAAATTCACGGCTTTGTCAGCCGCTATCCATGGTACGTAAGACACAACAGCTATGATATGGACAGTATGGATTGGCTTTGCCGCCGTCCCGAGTGGAAAGACGAATTTGTAAACCGTATCAAACGTATGGTAGAGCGCGACAAGAACCACGCCTGCGTATTTATGTGGTCTCTCGGCAACGAAAGCGGATACGGCAAAAATCACAACGCGATGTATGAATGGGCAAAAGAAAGAGACACTTCGCGCCTTGTTCACTATGAGGGTGCAAATGTTATTGAGGGCGGAAGAGATAACTTCCCCAAAGAGATTTCAGACGTTGTAAGTTATATGTATATGGGTGTAGAAGAGCTTGAAACTCACGCTGTTGACGATGACAAGCGCCCCGTTTACCTTTGCGAATATTCGCACGCGATGGGCAACGGTCCCGGTGACTTAGCCGATTATATGGAGCTTTTCCGCAAGTATCCGAAGCTTATCGGCGGCTGTATCTGGGAATGGGCAGACCACACCGTTGTACGCAAGGACGGCACCTGCCTCTACGGCGGTGATTTTGACGAGCTGACAGATGACGGCAACTTCTGCTGTGACGGTCTTGTGTTTGCCGACAGAAGCCTTAAGGCAGGCTCTCTTGAAGCGAAGGCAATTTATCAGCCCTTCTCAACCGAATTTGACGGCAAAACACTTACAGTTAATAACCTGTTTGATTTTACCGACCTCAGCGAGTATACGATATGCTATACTGTAGAAGCGGACGGAATCTGCACATACTCAGCAAAGCTTCACGCCGATGTTGCTCCGCACGAATCGCAAAGTCTTGCGCTTGACTTAAATCTTCCGCTTGAGTGCAAGCTTGGCTGCTATCTCAACATAAGCCTTATAGACAAAAACGGCTTTGAGGTTGCCTCAACACAGCACAAGCTTGATGTGCCCGTGCGCAAAGAGCTTCCGTGCAGCACATCTGACAAAATTGTTATCACCAAAGAACGTGACACAATTACTGTAAACGGCGACGGATTTACTCACACATTCAATGCACACAGCGGAATGCTTGCAAGCCTTAACGGATTGACCGAGGGCGAGGCAAAACTCACCGCTTGGCGCGCACCCACGGATAACGACAGAAATATCAAAAAGTCCTGGGGATATATAAACGGCGATAACGTTTTCGGCGAAAATATCAACCGCCTCTGCCCCAAGGTGTACGAATGCAGCATATCAGACAACAAAATTACGGTCAGCGGCTCTCTCTCGGGTATATCGAGAATACCTTTCTTTAAATACAGTACCGAATATTCATTCTTTGATGACGGTTCGATAGGCGTAAGCCTTAAGGGTAAGGTAAGAGAGAACTGCGTTGAACTGCCGAGACTCGGCCTTGAATTTGCTCTGCCGAAGAACAGCTCTAAGTTCAGATACTTCGGTATGGGACCCGAGGAAACATATTGCGATATGCACCATTATGCAAAAATGGGTATGTACGAAAGCGATGCGGCATCTGAATATGTTCCTTATATTATGCCGCAGGAACACGGAAACCACTTTAATACAAAATGCCTTGAAACGGAAAACGGACTTTGCTTTACCGCAGACGGCTCTTTTGAAATAAATGTTTCGGAGTATACCTCTGAGGCGCTTACAAAGGCAATGCACACAGACGAGCTTGAAAAGGCCGATAATATAATTGTAAGAATCGATTATAAAAACGCCGGAATCGGCTCAAACAGCTGCGGACCCAAGCTTTTGGAAAAATATCGCCTTAGTGATAAGGATATAGACTTTAACTTCAGAATAAGCATTTAAAAACCAAACATAAACAACAAAAAGCCGGGGCTTAATTATAAGCTCCGGCTTTTTATACGTCTGTCAGGCTTCAAAATCAAGGCAGCTGCGTTTGGATGTAAACGGTCTTACGTAGGTATCCGCGATATGCACGTGGCTTGGGTTTACCGAATAGTTTTTAAGTGCCTCTTCGCTTTCAAACGATGAGTCAAGCATCAAATCAACCGTTGAAGAAGAAAGCCCGTCAATATATACATTTATATCAATAAGCCCGGGAATTTTATCCTTAAGCCCCTCAAGCCCATTTTTAATATCCTGCTTTATTTTTTTCTTTTCCTCCGATGAATATTCATCTTTAAGATTCCAAAGTATAATATGTTTTACCATTATTATTTCTTCCCTTCTAATTATAATTGGTTAACCTTATTATATCACATATAAACAAATATATCAATCATCAATTTAAAATCAAATCACACCGTCCGTATTATATGTGCATATCATTTTGTCCTCAAAAAAAGCTTGAAATATAATTATACTTGTGGTACAATATAAATATCCGATAAACATTTGGGAGGAATTTTAAAATGAAAAAGAGATTTTTAACCGCGGCTGTTGCCATTATTATGTCACTTGGTTCAATAAACGCTTTTGCCACAGCCGAGAAGATTACGATTAACGGCGACACGGTTGATATTCCGTCTGATATGGGTACAATCCGCGAAGTAAACGACAGAACTTTTGTTCCGCTGCGCTTTGTTTCAGAATATCTCGGCTGCTCGGTAACCTACAACCCCGTATCCTATGAGAGCGTAAACGGAGATACTTCTACCACCACCGTTAAGGGCACTGTTATATTTACCAACCCAAAAACAAATATATCCTACTACTTTACAATCGGCGATGATAAATTGTTTGTTTTTGAAAATATGGAAGCGTCTGTTTTTAAGCTTAATGAGCCGACATTTTTAGGTGATGATGACAGAACCTACATTCCCGTGCGCTCTTTTGCGGAGGCAATGAATTACACCGTTGACTGGGACGAAGCTACTCAAACAGTTAGTCTTACAGAGGCACAGGATTAATTTATAATTGGGACTGATACAATGAATATTAAATTTTTAAAAAAACTTAAAGCACTTTTGGCTTTGCTGTCAGCTCTTACACTTGTTTTTTCATCGGTTCAGTCGTTTGCCGCGGCAAACGTAATAAAAATAGACGGAATCGAAGCCGTAATTCCCAACGGAATGGGTGAGATCCGCGAAAGGGACGACCGAACATTTGTTCCGCTGCGCTTTGTTTCGGAATTTTTAAAGTACACCGTCTGGTATGACGATGCGTCTAAGACCGCCTACGTCAGCTCTGACGAAAAACTAATCTGCGTGCAAAACGGGAACTCGGTATTATTCTCGGTTTCAAAATCAACGGGCGAAAGCACGTCGATGCAGATGGATACCGCCGCTTATATCGACGAAGCGGAAGGCAGAACATACTTGCCCATTCGTTTTCTTGCCGAGGCAATGAATTACACCGTTGGCTGGGACGAGGCAAGCAAAACCGTTACTCTTGACATAATTAAATAACGTAAAAAGGAGCTGTAAAAACAGCTCCTTTTATATTAAAATGCAACAACAAGAAGCATTTTAAACTGTTCCTTACCATACACGGCGTGCGGATGTCCCGCAGGCATAACAATCGACTCGCCCTCGGTCAGCTCATATTCTTTGCCGTCTATCGTTATTCTGCCCACTCCGTCAATACAGGTGACAAATGCATCACCCTCAGATGAATGTGTGCTGATTTCTTCATCCTTATCAAAAGAAAATAATGTAATGCTTAACGAATCATTCTGTATAAGCGTCTTACTTACCACTTGCCCCTTTTGATAATCCACCTGCTCTTTTAAAGTCAGTACCTCTGCCTTTGAGATGTTTTTCATAATCTCACTCATTTACTTTTCTCCCTTCGGGCATAAAGCCGCAGTAATATATTTATTTTAATTATTTTCCTCTGTTTTATTCATAAATAAAGAATCTGTGTCATCATTCTCATACGAATCAGTATCGGACTCTTCTGTGCCGACACTTTCGGCTATTTTTATCATTTCGTCTTTGTCAATTCCTCCGCGGCTGCTGATTGAGTAAGAAGCGCCATCATTCCATACCGCCGTATAGCATTTGTCCGCATTGCATTTTATCGTAATATCAACTCCGTCTGTCTGCACTGTATCTGTCTTATCATATATATTATAGTCGCCGCTGATATCCTCTTTAGTCTGTTCGGTTCGGTAGATTATTGTATCTGTTTTACTTTCATATGAAATCTGAACCATACTTCCGCTTATAAGCGAATACGTCTCTGCCTTATATCCGCTTGGCAGATACTTGGGCGTTTTAAAGTTATATCCCGCTTTTTTTTGCATATCAGCCAAAGTGTTAAAATCCTCGATATAATATCCGCTTTCCACTCCTCCGCTGCTGCCGTCATCAGGCTTATTATCCGAAGGCTCTCCCGCACCTGTCGGGATATCACCCGTGCCGCCCTCCGGCTTTGTTTCACTATCTGCGGCAACATCTGCATTATCATTATTACCTGAAGTCGATTCGTAAAGCGTATTATCGTTCGGCTTCACTTCGGTATTTAAGGTCTGCGGAACCCGCGCAGTCTTATAGCCGTTATCTTTCTTAACATCAGGATTATTTTGCTTTTTATCATCGTTGGGCTGTACCTGATTCTGTATCCGAGCTTCACTTTTCGTCGGTTTAGACGCGTTATTATCATCGATACGGATAAGGCCGTCATTTATATCATCGCTTGTAAACAAATGATTTTGCATTACAGCCGCACCGCAAGCCAAAACAACAAGGCACGCCGCGCAGCACGCCGCATATCTGACATAAAATATTTTAGAGTTTTTGGCTTTTGACTCTTTGCTTAAAAGCTTTTTCTCTGCCGCTTTTAATATTCTTTCTTTAAACTCGTCCGAAACAACAATCTTATCCATTTCATTTTTATATTTATTGCTCAAAGTCATACTCCTCCTTTAAAATATTCTTCAGCTTCACCCTTGCACGGTGAAGAAGCGACCTGACAGTCGTCTCGCTTTTATCTGTTATCTTGGCGATTTCAGGGGTCGAGTACCCCTCATAATAGTACATATATATCACGATTCTGTACTTGCCCGAAAGTGACATAACCGCCTTTAAAACCTCCGAACCAAGGTTGTACCTGTCACATACCGAAAATTCTGCTACAGAATCCATTGAACACTTGTTTCTGTTCCAGAAAAGATTAAGCTTGTTTTTGCATAGATTAATCGTTGTTCTTATCATCCATGATTTCTCGTGGTCTTCATCATTAAAATCGGGGGCTTTATCTATAACGCGCAAAAAAACATCCTGTACAATGTCCTCGGCATCCGTTTTATTCTTTAGGTATGTATAAGAAATTCTTAAAATCATATCTCCGTATTTTTCAACCAAATTTTCAATATAATTCTTCGTAATTTCCAAACAAACACCCCCAATTATGCATAAGGTTTTCTGCTGCGGCGAAGTACCCGCCGCAGCGTTTCCGTTATATTCAGCCGTTATCCGATGCTTGCGATAATCTGTGTTATCTCTTTATCGGAGAGACTTCCGTTTGCGTCAATTGCATATGTAAAATTTCCGTCTGTCCAGATAACGCTTGAGCTTTCCTCAGAACGTCTTACAGCAACAGTATATTCACCCGCCTTTAAGCTTTCGGTCTTTTTATACGTATTATAATCACCGCTGATGTCCTCATTTCCTACCGCTACTCTGTACAAAATTTCTTTATCTTCGTTTTTGTAAAATACCTGAAGAAAATCACTCCCCATTACAGAAACGGAATCGAATTTATAACCCTCGGGAAGCGAAGCAGGCGTTACCGCTTTAAAGCCCACAGCTTTTTTTGCCTCATCGATTGTCTTATATTCTGTAAAAGGATTGGGCATCTGAGTGCTGTCCTCGGCAGTCTTATTTGTAAAATCCACATACTGACCTACTGCGCTGTATGTATATCCCATAATTTCAAACATCTTTGCGGGAACAAATGTAGTATCTTCTATAAGCTGCGGAGCCGTGCCGTAGCTTTGCGGTGCTGTCATACCTACCGCGTCCTTTATTTTGGTCACCCCAAAAT
>OLPI01002878.1_pt1 | contig 12879 bp, 7 predicted proteins | sample 1672361 | NCBI WGS metagenome assembly OLPI01 (sample SAMEA3136675, study PRJEB25190) | human gut metagenome
TAATTTCAAGAAATCTTGATTTTACGGGGTTTTTTCGATATCTCTTTCTATGCTGAATTAGTAAAAATATACCTAAAAAGTATATAAAAATGAAGGAAGTAGAGCGGGGCACTATTTTTCACGTCTATTGCAAATGTTCTTTTACATAATCCCTGATAAAGAAGTTGTCCTCGGGCATCTGACAGCCTACGATGTAGAGACCTTTGTTGTCTGAGCAGCGGATCGTATGGCCTTCAACGACATCATGCTTTGGCAGGTCGAAATCATGAATCTTGACAGAAACAGTGATATCTTTATGCTTTGCAAAGTAATCGTCATGTGTCAGGAAAGCAAATCCATTGGCACTGATGTTATCCAGTTTGCCTTCGACGACTTTATTTTCGCTGACAATTGTAATACTGCAGCGGTTCGTCAGATCCATACGGGGATATTTCCGGCGGTTGTTGATCTTAGGACGGGATTCAATCTGGATCATATAAGAGGAGCTGTCTTTTCCGGCGGATGGAGAAAGCTTTGCGTGATTCCAGCAGTACAGTACATTACCGACTGTTACCTGCAGCTTACACTCAGCAGGATCTGATAACTGTACGGATTCAGGAAGGAAAACTGTCAGGGTATTATCTTTTTGCGCTATGATCTCACCATGGTAACTTGTATGCTCGCCAAGGAACACGACCAGTTTCATACCCGGCTGGATATCCTCTGTTCCCATGAATCCACCAATACCGAGCTCGCACATCAGTGCTTCGATGACTTTCTCAATAGAATCAATATTTTCGGCAGATTCTGTGTATTTGCTTACCGTACGGCTGCTGATTTCATTAGAGTCAGCAATGCGGTCTGTCATATCAGATACAATATGCGTAACCTGCTCCAGATTGTTGACAAGATGCAGATTGGAGGTTTCGACCTCCTTCATGGCAGTGTCGATCACCTGAATATTATCACCAAGCTGTTTTGCATCGGAAGCAATCTGCGTGATGTTATGACCGGCAAGTGTGACCTTATCAAGCGTAAGCTGGATGAGCTTTAAGGTTTCCTCCATAGCGGATGTCATCTTGTCGGAAGTTTCTTCCAGATGGGTAAGTGCCTGCCAGATCTGACCGGAGGAAGTTTTTGTTTCATTGCTTAAGGAACGGATCTGATCTGCGACAACAGCAAATCCGCGTCCTGCGTCACCGGCTCTGGCAGCTTCGATAGAAGCGTTCAGTGCCAGAAGATTGGTCTGGTTGGAGATATTTTCAATCGTTCCGGTTTCTTTCTTTACCATTGCAAAGTCATCTTTAAAGTTCTGCAGGGTCTGTTCGATTTCACCGGAAAGCTGCGCCATTGTATTTGTTGTGGCAACAAGATTTTCCAGATCCGCAGAGCTTACCTGTGCATGCTCTTCGGAGGTAGCGGTCAGAGCTACCATCTGCTTGATCATTTCAGCAACATGATTGACCTGGGAACGGATATCCGATGTCATATCGTTGGAAGAATTGGTGCTGTCCTGCAACATGACATTGTTATCCTGCAGCTTGTGCAGACTGTTTACAACGATGCTGGCTCCGTGTGTATTTTCGGAAGCAAGCTCACGTACGACAGTGATACCGTCCATGATCGAATTACATGCCTGTTTGACCTGCTCGACAGTTGTGATCACACGCTTCAGATCTGCCTTAATACTGTCAGTCATAGCACCGTCCGATTCATTCAGATGCTTGATGGACATGACATAGCAGATGTAGCAGAGGACAATATTCCAGCTGATAATCCTTCATATTGGTGGCGGAATTATAACCGATCATGATGCGGTAAGCAGCACTGCCTATGATGATCAGAGAATTTGCAATACCACAGGTAACCATGAATTTTTTGTTTTTATACAAAACCAGAAGACTGGTTACCGGAAGAATATAGGTAAACGCGATCGGAGATTCCGTCGTACTGACAACGTAGGTATAAAATATGCCGTAGCCAATGACCAGATTATATTTGTAAAGTTCCGTTGTAAAACCTTTGACCCGTAGCAGGATCTCTCCGATAAGGATCGGAAGCCAGCAGAGCAGCAGAAATACAAAATAGTAAGGGGCAGTCCGCAGCCCGTTTGCAACGTCACTGCCATAGTTGGCGGAAAGCAGAATAGCAAAGATCAGCCAGATCTTACGTGCCCTCCGGTTGGCTTTTTCCTTAAAAACAGATTCATCGTAATTCATAGGTACCTCCATGTTGTGTGGTAGACAGTGTCTTAAAATAGTCGGAAATGGCTTTGATCGTTTCATCGCTTTCTTTTAAGTCCGGTTCAAAGACGGAGAACGCATGTGTCAGCTCCTTTTTCTTGGGAAAGTTCAGTAAGCTGTGAACAACACCCTGACGGGCCATTGCCTTTTCGTACTGCAGGGTATAATGCTGCAGATGGTCATTTTGGCTTGTGACAAGAAAGCAGGGCGGAAGTGCTTTCAGGATATCCGGATGCTCCGGATTGACATAGGGAGCAAAGGCTCTTTTTTTATAGCCTTTTCCGTATAAATAGGAAGGCAGGAAAAGTCCTATCTTGTCCCGTTTATTGGTATAAAACATACCACTGATCAGCCCAAGTGCCTGTATGGGAAGTGCAGATGGTGTTACATGCGCAGCAGCTGCTACCTTTTTGCTGTTCTGCATTGCAGTGCAATAGGTCAGCAGGCAGGCACCGCCACTGTCACCGACAGCATAGATCTGCTGCGACAGCCCTTTTTTGGCAAGATCCTTCCGGATATATTCCATGGCAAGAAAAACATCGCTGCACTGATCAAAAAACAGACAGTCGGGAATGAGTCTGTACTCAATGCTGTAAACCAGATAGCCCAGCTTACTGAGCTTGGCACAAAAGTAACGGTTAAATTCCTTACAGCCAAGTAACAGTCCACCGCCACAAATGGCTTGCCTGCACGTTTGCTCTTGTCATGCAACAGGTGGGCAATATGCTCCTTGCCCGTGCCGTTCTCACCAAATATCATCACGCTCATATCGGTGGCGGCTACCAGCCTTATGCGGTGCATGATTTTCTGAAAGGCGGAACCTTCACGGGCGAATATAGGCATACGGCGTTGTCCTGCCTGACGTTCTTTCAGTATGGAACGGATCAGGGGGACAAGTTTATCCTCCACAAGCTGTTTGGGAATATAGTCTATCGAGCCGAGTTTCATGCTTTCCACGGCGGTATTAACTTCGGCGTAGTCGGTCATAATGATGAAGGGCTGCATCTTTCCCTCCTTTCGCATCCAGCACAAAAGGTCTATGCCACTGCCGTCAGGCAGACGCAGGTCGGCAACCACGATATCATTATCTGTTGCCTGTTGCAGATGTTTCTTCGCGGTTGAGAGGTGGTAAGCCTTCATATTGCGGTAGCCCTCCCGTGACAGCATATTGCAGACATATTCGCAATACACGATGTTGTCTTCCACCACAATTATTTTTGTCTTATTCATCTTCGTATTTTCTCCTTTCCTCTTCTGCCAACCGTATTATTTCCACTCCCTTATCCAGCACGGCAGTCACGGCATGGCTTAACGCTTCACCATCCGGGAGAGCATCGCCACGAAGCAATCCGTAAAGTACATTCAGCGGTTGGTCGGCACGGAGCACCTCCCACGAACTGCGCAGGTGGTGGATCAGGGAATCCAGCTTTTGCAGGTCTTTTTCTTTTGCTGCATCCCGTACCGCCTGCATTTCCTTTTCTGTTTCAGTTATCAACTTTTCCAGCATGACGGCTTCATTGCCATAGGACAATAAGGCGGAAAAGTCCGGTTTCCCGTCCGGTGTCGCTTTTATGGCACACCTGTCGGAAACCTCCATCAGTTCCGATATGGAGAACGGTTTGAACAGGCATCCGGCAAAGCCTTTTGCCAATAGTTCCCCTTTGTTACAACTGCCCGAAGCGGTTGCCACAACCACCGGGATTGTTGGTGAATTGCCCACGTTGGACGAACGCAACAGTTCCAGCAATTCGAAACCGTTTATATCGGGCATATTCAAGTCTGTCAGCAACAGGCTGTATTCTTTCTGGCGTATCATTTCCATCAGTGCCGCAGCATCGGTGCAAGTGTCGCAGTGTATTCCTTCTTGGGAATACATCTCTTTCAGCATCAGAAGTAATACCTCATCATTGTCAATGGCGACAACATCATGGAATTTATTGTTATGATAAACAGGTGTATTGCTTGTATATCCAAGCTGTTCTTCAGCTTCCTGCATAGAAATTTCAACTGTGAAACGACTGCCTTTCCCTTTCTTGCTGTCTAAACGGATTGTTCCGCCAAGCATCGACACAATATTACGCATTATGGCAAGCCCAAGCCCGAAACCCTCCTTTGCGGCGGCATTTGATAGACGTTCAAACGCACCGAACGCTTGTTTCTGTTCCTCTTCTGTCATGCCTGTACCTGTATCTTCAACGACCAGTGTCAGAACTCCATTATCATATTCAGTAATCAAAGAAACACCGCCTTCTTCTGTGAACTTGACAGCGTTTGACAGCAGGTTATTCCCGATTTGTATTATTCGCTCTTTGTCGGTCAATACAATGGCATCGTGTCCAGTCTTCACGGACAAGGACAGCCCTTTGTTCACGGCAACAGGCATGAACTCCGTTTCAAGTGTGTGCGTGATTGCTGAAATCCGGCAGGGTGACAGACGGGGCTGTTCCTTGCCGTTGTCCAGGCGGAAGAAGTCAAGCAAAGTGTTAAGCATATCCCGCATACGGTCGGAGGATTGCAGTATGTTTTGGATATACTGCCCGGACTTATCCTCACACTGTTCTTTCCGTATCAGTCCGGCATAGCCTGTTATTGCTGTCAGCGGTGTGCGCAGTTCATGGGTGATAGTATGTACCGCCTTCTTCCTTGACGTTATCAGTGCCTCGTTCCGTTGTACGGATTGTTCCAGTTGCCTTATCAAATCAGTTGTCTTGTGCTTGTATTGTTTAATGCTTTTTGCATCACGATGTATGATGATGTAGGAAATTAACAACAATAGAAGAACGAATCCCATTAAACCGCCTACTTGCATAAATGACTTTTCACGCATGGCAACTATTTCGTTTTCCCGGCTTTGCAGTTCGGTTTGTACCTTTTCTTCTATTTGGCAAATCAATTCTTGCAGTTGTCTGTTAAGTTCTGCATTACGAGCTGCAAGGCTGTCGGCTTGTTCCGACAATTGGCGATCCTGCACTTTCTGTTCGCTGATTACGTTTCTATTGACCGAATGAAGGATAGTGGTTGATACTGCTGGAGTTACTTCCTTTTTTTTGCCGAATATGCCTAAGAAACCTTTTCGTTTTGGCTTTTTGGACTGTTCCTGCACACTTTTCTGTACAATAACCGGAATTTGATTGGCTATCTTCTTGTTAATAGATTGTTGTTCATCCATTAACCGGACTATCTGGAACATCTGTCGTTCCTTATCCTCTAAAAGACTGCGCACACTATCGATGCGCTCTGCTGGATAGGTGGCCTTGAAACGGCAGAGCATACTGTCCATTGCCATACGCCGTGCATGGTAATGCTCGATATCTTTATCGTTCCATTCCAGTATTGTTTCACCCAATAGAGAAAATTTTATCATTTGAATATTGATATTGTTTATTTCTTTTCGGAGCTCGTCTATTTTTTTATTGCCAAGTTCTAATGCTTCTATCTCCTGCCATTCATAGAGGCTATTATATGCCATACATCCGATAAGAATGGAGATAAGTATATATCCCAACCGTATTGCCTTATAGAAATTTCCTGACCGCTCCATTATTTTAATGACATTGATTTTTGGAACATGAATAAAAGTTTATCTTTTTCGTTCATGCGGATATTATCAGAATAACCGTCTTTTGTTATTTGATACCCACATGGCTTAACCATAAAAATGCCTAAGCCCTTAGTGTACGAACTTACTTCTGAGGCATAGTCTTTACTTGTATTTAATGGAACTTTCCCTTTAATATGACACCACTCATTATTACAACTGATGTCTTCAATCTCAGACATCAGTTTTTGCAAATCTGTAATAGCTTTGGAACTCGCTACTTGGGGTATCTGCAACTCAAAACAGAGCATCGGTTCGAGAATGTCCACACCTGACTGTTGCAAAGCCAGCCTGAAGACATAAGGGGTCAGCTGTCTGAAATCAGCAGGTGTACTTACCGGGCTATAATACTCGGCTTGAGTAAAAGTTACTTTCAGATCTGTCACTTCCCATCCATGTAAACCAGATTGGCAAGACATACGAATCCCTTCAAAAACGGCATTTTGAAAAGAATGGTTCAGATAACCATAGGAGATGTCACTTTCGATTTGCAACCCTGCCCCTAACGGTAAGGGTTCAAGAGTCAGCCCTATTGTGGCCCAGTAAGGGTTGGGTGGTACTTCGATCTGAATAATCTTATTGACCTTTTTTATAGGTCGTTCTTTGTAGATAGTCTTGATCTCATCAAAATGGACCTTTACGGAAAATCGTTCTTCCAGCAATGTCTGTATGATTTCCTTTTGGGTCAAACCATATAACGAGATTTCCAATTCATCACTATATGAGTTTATGGAAAAGGACAAAGACGGGTCTTCAATCCACAATGTATTCAGAGCGGATATCACCTTGCTTCTCTCTTCGGGCTTATTTGGCCGGACGGAGGATTTGAGAGCGGGATGCTGATGAGATAATCCTTGAATCAAACAAGGTTTAGCACCTAAATAATCTCCGATTCGAAAATCTTCTATATCTTCTACAATCGCGATATCATTGGCACCCACTTCATCAACATTTATCTCTCTGCCCTGATAAATAGTCTTTAGATTTTTAATCTTGATGAATTTTTCCGAATCGTTGATTCTTACAACGTCTCGAAGTCTCAGACTTCCGTCAATTATTTTAAGAAAACTTCTTTTATGCCCTTTGGGGTCATGCTCTATCTTATAGAGATAAGCTGAAAGTCTGTTTGAGACTGATGCCGGAGGAAGTATAAAAGAAGAAATGGCGTCCAACAACTCATTGATACCGATATTGAACATTGCTGATCCATGTAGCACCGGATAGACTTTGGCTTTTGCCACAAGAGCGATTATCGTATTCCAATAATCAGCCGGTGAAATTTCGCTATCCGCCAAATATCGTTCTAATATATCGTCGTCATGGTTGCATACAAATTCTTTGTATTCTTCCTTTATATATGTTTGGGAGCAAACCGGATAAACCGATCCATCGACAACAGTTTGCATAAACAGGACATCTTGCGACAGATTTGTTTTTATATCCATATACAAACGCTCCAAATTCACACCGGCACGGTCAATCTTATTGATAAATATAATTGTCGGGATTTGCAGCTTTTGTAAAGTACTGAACAGCAACTTTGTCTGCGCTTGTATGCCTTCCTTTGCGGATAAGATGAGGACTGCTCCATCAAGCATTTTGAATGTCCGCTCCACTTCCGCAATAAAATCCATGTGTCCCGGAGTGTCAATGATATTGCATTTCACTCCATTCCAGATAATAGATGTCGTAGAAGCCCGGACAGTAATTCCTCTACGTTTCTCTATATCCATAGAGTCCGTTATGGTGTCACCATTATCCACACGGCCGCACTTTTCCGTTGCTCCACTGGCAAACAGCAGATTCTCGGTTACGGAAGTTTTTCCTGCATCAATGTGAGCAAGAATTCCTAAATTTATAATATTCATTTGGATTAAGCAATAATATACTACAGTAGATGCATTGTCGAAACGCACCTTTTAATACCTCCTCGTAGCATATGAGAACTACAGGATTACTAACTCGTATTAATATGTATATTATTACTGCCGCATAACGATTACAAAATTACACAAAAAAATATATCTAACAAAAGTGGGAGGATTTTTTAACTTTTTACCATAGACATTTTATTAGGGAAGCGTAGGTTCAACTGGCAAGTACAAATAAGTAGAAATGTTTGAACAACACCGTTTTAGGAAGTTGAAAAATCAAGTTTCTCTCTCGGTATAGCGTTTATTTTGGCCAATATCTTCTTTAGTTTAGCATTTGTGTATTTCCCATTCGTGTTCTATTTAGCTCCTTATTATGAGTATGTAGCAAGTTACTTATCAAATTCAGCCTCTTTGAGGGTCAAATATGGTTTTGCAAATGGTGACTGACAAGACATAAACAAGGTCAGCAGGAATTTTTTACATAAATGGACATGAATGTATATAACCTAAAATAAGAATAAATTTTAATAAGGGCTGCCCAAAAAGAAAAAAATGCAGTTGCCATCCTATAGATACTTGCAGAAAGGATAAAATTTACTTTTAGACCTTTTGGGATAGCCCTTATTAATACTTCAGATAAAATTCCTTAGGTTATATTTTCAATCCTTTGGACCGGGTTTCCTCCTTGGCATACAGTCCCGGACGCCCGATTATGACATGGTTGGCAACGATACTATCCGCCGGACTGCGTATCTGCGGCGGTGCATTTTCGGGATATTGCGCCTGCCTGTTCCTCACATCTTCCGCTTCCGGCTTGAGCTGTTGCCCTTCATTCTCCTTTTCTGCGACTTCGGGCGTGGGTGGCGCAAGCTCCAGCTGAATTTTTCGGTCAAGGGCGGCAAGTTCGGACTTCAACTGCTTCAGCTCGTCCTCCTTCTTCCACACCTTACCCGCTATCTCCTGTAACTGCGGTATCTCCATCTCCAGCACCTCGTTCTTCGCCTTGTACTGGTCGATGATGGAGGGTATCCTCTCCATCGCGTTGAGGAAGTTGCGGGCGGCGGCCAACGGGTCAGCCATCGCCAGATGCCCGTTGTTGTAGGTGTACTTGTAGTTCCCCTCGACCACGAAGCGGTTGTCGGTGAACTCCAATCCCTCTTTGAGTATCCTTTCGCTCACCACCTTTATCGGAAAACCGTAAAGTTCACCGACCTGCGTGTACAACCCTCCGGTCGTGGCATTCTTGGCTATCTCCTGCAAACGCTTTCCGATGACCTTCTCATCGGCGGAATCCACTCCGTCCACCTTTATTATATTAAGGCGGTTGCCCTCCTTGTCGGTCTGCACCACCGACAGGAAGCGGTTCCAGTCCTCCGTCATGGCATCTATGAAAGCCGTGTTGTTGCGCAACTCGCCGGTCTTTGACTCCAGCTTGAACTCCGAATCACGCTTGCCCTTGTTGAACGACTTGCGTTCCCCTTCGAGCGATGCGATCCGCTTTTCCAGTTTCGCCTTGTCCAACAGGTCGGTATTGCCGGAGAGCAACGCCATGTATTCCGAGAAATTCATGCCCGATTTTTCGTCCATTGCCCCCTCGTCGATGGTACGCGCACCCATCGCACCGCTTTTGAGCTGGCTTATGAAAGTCTGCTTGCAGTGCAGGAGGTTGAACTTGTAGCTGTCCAGTGACTTCTCCACCGCGTAGATGATTACATCCACGTTGTTCCCGGCGAAATGTTTGGCAATCTCATTACCTGCCCTAACTCCGCGTCCGTCACGCTGTTGCAAGTCGGACGGTCGCCACGGCGTATCGAGATGATGGATAGCCACACACCGTTTCTGGGCGTTCACACCCGTTCCGAGCATAGAGGTAGAGCCGAACAGCACACGCACCGTCCCGGCGTTCATGGCGTCTATCACCGCCTTCCGCGCCTTGTCGGTCTTGCACTCCTGAATGAAGCGCACCTCGCTTGGCGGTATACCGTAGTCCTCCGTCAGTTTGCGCTTGATTTCCGAATAGACGTTCCACCCGTCGCCCGGCTGGTATGTCCCCAAATCAGAGAAAACGAACTGCGTGCCTTTCTGGGCGTCGTATTTTTGATAATACTCCGCGATCATCTTGGCACAGTGACTCGCTTTGTTGTCGGGATGATCTTCGTAATTCGGGTCTATCATGCGCATGTCGAGTGCCATTTTCCGGGCATAGTCCGTGGCGATGAGCATCTTCGCCTTTTCTTCCGTTTCCGAAAGCGGCAGCCTGCCCAACAAGGTGGCATCGCCCGTCTTGGCGAACTGCATCAGTTTCTGTATGAAGTCCTCCTGTTCCGGCGTGGGCGGTATATGGTGCAGTATCTCGTTCTTGGCAGGACGGTCAACGCCCACATCCTCCGCCGTGCGGTAGTCCGTGATTTCATTATAGAAGGCGGCAAGCTCCGGCACTTTGATGAAGTAGCGGAAACGCTCCTTCTGGACCACATTGTTCGTCACGTTAAATTCAAAATCCGTCGTCTTCTTGGCAAATATCGCCGCCCAAGCGTCGAAACACCTTATGTCCTGCCGTTCCAGCTCCTTCGGGCGCAGGTACTTGAACAGCAGGTACAATTCAGTCAGTGAGTTGCTGATAGTCGTGCCGGAGAGGAAGGTCGCACCCAAGTCTTTTCCTGTGCGCTCCTGTATGGTGCGTATGGCAAAGAGCATGTTAAGTGCCTTCTGGCTTCCCTCGCTGTTTCCCAATCCCGCCACACGGTCGTGGCGCGTGTTGAAAGTCAGATTCTTGAACTGGTGGCTCTCATCTATGAAGATGTGGTCGATGCCCATCTGCTTGAAATCCACCACGTCGTCCGTGCGTGACTTTATGGCGTGTTCCACCTTCTCCAGCTTCGCTTCAAGGTTGTGCTTGCGCTTCTCCAATCCTTTCAGCATCGCCCGCGACACGTTCTTTCCCTGCTGCCGTAGCACTTCGAGGTTTTCCTCCACCGTGTCAAGCTCTGCTTGCAGGATGCGCTGCTGCAATTCCGGCGACTGCGGTATCTTGCCGAACTGGTCGTGCGACATGATGACGCAATCGTAGTCGTTGTTCTTTATATTATTGAAGAAGCGCACACGGTTGGCGGTCGAAAAGTCCTTCTCCGAAGCGTACAGAATACGTGCGTTGGGATATGCCGCCTGATAGGTGGCTGCAATCTCCGCAACGTTGGCTTTCAGCCCGATAATCATCGGCTTGTGTGCCAAATTCAGACGCTTCATCTCATGCGCGGCGATGCACATTATCAGCGTCTTACCGGTTCCACAGGCTAAGCGCAAAGCGCCTTGCCGTCCTTTCGGACGGTAGGTTTCTAAACGCTCGCCACCGAACCGTACGTACACGTCTCCATGTATACGGCTCTCCATGGTTATTTTCAGTCTATTTCTTTTCATGAATCTTACGATAACAATTTTCACATACTGCTATTGTTTTTCTCTGTCTGGCAATCATGAAGCGTTCCCACTCCTGTTTGCCTTTCAGGTCTTTTAGCTTGCGGACATGCACCATTCTAAGGTTGTCCTCCGCTCCGCAATATTCACATTCACGGGCTTTCAACCGAGCCATAAGGCTGGTACTTTCAGTCCCGCGATAACTGGGCATGATATGCGCATTGTCAATACGCGCGTCTTTTCTCTGCTTGAACCCTCCATGATAAATAGTACGTTCCAACATTTCGCCCTTGTTGTTTTCATACCTTACTGTAAAGACTTTATTCCGGCAATATTTACGGATTATTTTCCTTACGGTTGATTCATACTTGGATGATAATGTTTTATACATACTCTCTTTCATGTAGTAAAAGAAACTATTGAGAATGTTGACATTGTTTGCAATACAGTAGTAGTTATAGATTCCCCGAATTTCCGAATTGTATCGGTTGAGTATTTCAAGGTCATCATTACTACGGAGATACGGGCGTGAGGTCGATTCCCATGCTTCCTTGCCATTCTTGATTATTATGCGCATCGCATTATAGTCAAGCAGTTTCTTTCTCATAACCTCATAAGGCAGGAGAAGAACCACTTTATGGTCAAGTGAGCGTATGGGGATTCCTCTGAAATCCTTTCTCGTCTTGTCCGTACTGCGGACTGTAACATCAAAGCCGAGAAATTTGGCTGCGTCGTGTGAGTTGGTGATTAACGTCTTTTCATCCGAAAGTTCGAGTTTCAACGTATCTTGCAGAAAGGTGTTAATGTCCCCCTTTGCTTTTACACAGTCCTCTTTACTTCCGATTACGCAAATCAGAAAATCATCGGCATAGCGTACATACCTCATGCGTTTGAAGTTTTCGTCCATGTCAAGAGTTGCAGGAAGTTGTTGCATCTCACGGTGGAGAATGGCTATCTCCCTGCGCAATGCTTCTTTCTTCTGCTCGTCTGTTTCATTCTTCAGTTTCTTTACACGTTTGTCCTTACGATTTGCAACCCTTTTATATTCGGGGTTGCGTACACGTGCTTTACCTTTATTGAAGACGTTTATGTAGTTCCGCATAAATTTATCGAGTTTGTCAAGATAAATATTCGCCAAAATCGGACTTATTATGCCTCCCTGCGGTGTTCCGATATAGGAATTTTTGTACTCCCATTGTTCCATGTAGCCTGCTTTGAGGAATTTACGTATCAGTCGCAGGAAACGCTCGTCATTGATTCTTTCAGCAAGGATTCCGATTAAAACATCATGGTTGATGTTGTCAAAGAAACCCTTGATGTCCCCCTCGATGAACCAACGTGCTCCCGTACCTCCCTTTTGTAAGGAAGCCATAGCCGTATGACAGCCACGGTGTGGTCTGAATCCATGCGAGCAGTCTTCAAAATGACCTTCGTAGATGGATTCAAGAATCATCCTTACAACTTCCTGTACAAGTTTGTCCTTAAAGGCTGGTATGCCTAAAGGACGTTGCTTGCCATTCTTTTTGGGAATGTAAATTCTCCGTGCAGGGCACGGACGGTAACTTTCGTCTTTCAACTGTCCAATGATAGAGTGAATGTGCTTTATGCTCATTCCGTCTATGGTCTGCCCGTCTGTGCCTTTCGTATAGTTGCCCGCATTCTGCGACAACTTTTGATAGGCAAGTGCGTACAGATTTTCATTGAACAGCAGTCGGTAAAGCCGTTCAAACTTGTAATTAGGGTCTTGGCTGTGCCCAGCCAGACTGTTTAA
>OLPI01002894.1_pt1 | contig 12815 bp, 10 predicted proteins | sample 1672361 | NCBI WGS metagenome assembly OLPI01 (sample SAMEA3136675, study PRJEB25190) | human gut metagenome
CCCGAGGTGCTGCCGCCGCTCGACGAGCTGCCCGAGCCGTTGCCGCCGGCTGGGGTGTTCGGCTTCGCCTCGATTACGAAGATCGCCTTTCTCTCGCCCGTGTAATTTCCCTTGCCCGTTATGGTGACCGTGGCCTTTCCGACGTTGGTATTGTTCGCATAGGAGAGGTTGTAGTCGGTCCCCTCCTTGAGCGTGATAGTGCCAACCTTGACCGTCGGCTTCGGCGTGAGCGCCTTGCCGGTGTAGGTCTGAGTGGCGACGCTCACCGTTGCTCCGGAAATCGAGCGTTTGGCTATGGCGAACGTCTTCGTGACGGTTCCCGTGTAGTTGCCCTTGCCGGTGACGGTGACGGTGGCCGTTCCGGCGTTGGTATTGTTCGCATAGGAGAGCGTGTAGTCAGTGCCTTCCTGCAACTTGGTCGCGCCCACCTTGACCGTCGGCTTCGGCGTGAGCGCCTTGCCGGTGTAGGTCTGGGTGGCGATGCCACTCACCGTCGCGTTGCCGATCGATGTCTTGGTTTGCTCGGTCGAACCGCCGGAACCCGTATTCCCTGAAGAGCCGTCCGGCTTCTTTTCGATCGTAAAAGTCGTGCTCTTCGTGCTCGAATAGTTCCCCTTCCCGGTTATGGTAGCCGTCGCCGTGCCGACCTCAACGTTATTGGAATATCTCACCGTGTAGTCGACATTCTCAACAAGCTGCCGACCGCCATAACTCACCTGGAGCTTGGGTTCGAGGGCGCTTCCCGTATATTGCTGATTCGCAATCGAGGCGATGCTCGCGTTGTGTATGTACAGCCTGTTGATGGTGAAATACCTCGTCGCCGAAGCAAAATAGTCGCCTATCCCCTCGATGGTAATCGAGGCATTGGATCCGGCATTGACATTGTTTCCATAGGAGATCGTATAGTCCCTGTCCTTGACGAGTTCCGTACCATTAACCGTAACCGTCGGTGTTGGCGTTTGCTCTTTGCCGGAATAGTCGACATCTCCTATGTTTGATATCAGTGCGCTGGTAATGGAGATTGGAAGATCTGATCCATCGTATGTCACCCGAAAAGACAAGTTATCGTCAGCATATGCAACGACAACCCCAACGCCATCTCTCCAACTCTCCTGGCCAAGCTGATAAGCCACGAGGTTATAGATGACGTTCTTGTAACCAGCCGGCCACCCGTTGTTGACTACGGGAATGGTAAAGCTCGACTCGCGAGCGTCGAGATGCGTTTGCACACTGTATGTTCCGCTGGCTTCAAGATAAGGGGCGGTGTAATTTGATATCTCGCCAGATCTAATGAAGTAGTTGTCTTCGTAGGACGAGGCATCAAACGACGCGCGATCGGGATACCCGACTAAATAATTACCATCCCATCGCTGATGAACCAGCCCCATAATACCCGAAGGCAATGCAAAGTAGAGACGCTTCAGGTCAATGTTAGGCATTGTATAGCCCGGATCGTTCCATGTCGTGTCGACGTTGTACCATTTTTCGTCGAGCTTCACGCCGGTCCATACATGCGCGTCTCCATAGCTGTCGACACGCCTCGTTTCGATATCAACTCTGTTCAAGAGACGTACATAGGCGTCGTGATAGGCTTCGCAGTCTCCAAGCCCACGACCGAAAACGCCCTCGGCACTTATGTACGTGTACGTATTGTCATATTGCGTATTGTCGACAACCCAGTCGTTAAGCCACAGGGCCTTCGCATAATCACTTGTGTCGCCCTGTTTCGTGCATTCGTTGTCGCACTGCGCGATAACTTCGTTGATGATAGTCTCCATTGACTTGAAATCAGCGGATTCCGGAACGGTGAAGGTCATCGCAAAGCGGGTGTGGTTTCCTCCGTCATTTTCCTGCGCATTGAACACAATCCTATATGTGCCTGCCAGATAAAGCGGTATTTCGAAATAGTTCCGTTCGCTAAAGCTACTCGCCGAAGATTTCGATATATCGATGATCGAAGACCAGGAATTTGAAGACTCTCCCGTATTCATCTCGAAACTATAGAGCCTGTATTTCAGGGGTTTCGTATTACCCGAAACGTTAAAAGTCAGCCTCGTAGTAGACCCCTTGACGAAGTTTGAATCGTAAGAGACCGTTGCCCTAAGAGACGTCGTGCTTGTCGACGTTTGCGTTGCGGGGACGGTCACCAGACTTGTCGATGCGGGCGCAATCGTCGCAGCATCGGCGGAGGCAGACGGGTCGGATTCCGCCGGAGCGATTGCCGTATAGGCGGACGAGTCGGACTGTGGCGGCGTGGTTTTGGTCGCATCAACAGAAGCGTCCCCCGAGGTCTCCGAGCTTTCAGAGTCGCCGGGCGTGGCCTCCGCCGCATCGGCAGAAGCACTTCCCCCATTCGCGGGCTCGGCAACAGCGAGCACCGGAGTCAGCGCGAGGAGCAGGCTGAGCAGCACAGAAAGAGCCACCGTGCAAACGGAGCGCCTGTCGATCTTTTCCGTTCCCATCATCGTGCACCACCAACCCTCTGGCTCTCGCGATGACATCCGCCGGCGCTTCTGGCTGCGCCCAAGCGGCTTATGAGCGTCTTCTCACAATACAGGGGCATGATAGCATCTGCGGCCTTGCGGTTTAGGTAACGGCAGCGTGCCAAGCGAACTTGCGAACCGAACGAAGCAGTGGCTGGCACAACAAGAATAATCAGAAAAGCAATTCGTCTTCAGGAGAGTCGAGTTTGTCGAATCGGGCATTGGCGCATGCCGAATCTTCAATGCGTTAATCAAACCCCAATAGATATCCAAATCATGACATTATTACGAGTGACGCCAGCGAAGCGACACTTGCAGCCAACATCATGAAGGAGCAAACGTGACTAAACACGAAGGACGCCCCACCGCAACTCGCATCCTCAAGGCGTTCTCGAAGCGCGAGTATGCCGAACAGTTCCTCGATGGGACGCTCTACATGAACACGCTGACCCATTTTCGTTGGAACGGGACGGACGACCAACGTGACCCGCTCGAAGGAGCAAGCGCCTTTGTCCTGCCGGAAAACATCCCCGCGCTGCCCGAGGATCTGCAGGATATCCAGGCGCACAAGACCGCCATTTTGCCTGCAGGGCTGAGCTATGCGAACATCTGCTGCTTCTTCATGCAGACGGCGCGGCTTGGACAAGACGGGGCCTGCATGGAATCGCCTCATGCACCGGACAATCTCGGCGGTCATTACGTCGCGATCGACGATTTCCCGGCTTTCGTGGACAGAATCGACCTCGCCGCCAGGCTTCATCACCTTCACTATTACTGCGCGCCCGTCTCGTATTGGGAAATCGAGCCCACGCCCGGACGCGAGAGGGACGCGCATAGCATCCTCCTCGTCAATCGCGAGCCGTTGGACGCAGATGCGGTGTTCCCTGATGGTGTGCCCGACTTTCCCCATGACGTGTTCTACAAGAACAAGAAGTACGCACCGCAGATGGAATGGCGAATCGCGCTGTGCCGGGGAGTCAGGGACACGGCGGCCTACCCGCTGAAGGTCGGGAGCCTGCGAGAGATCGCGCATCTGGTGATGCCGGACGAGTTCGATACGGACACGCGCTCCTGCGCGAGCCTCCCCCATGCGTGGATTACGAACCTGGAGGGCGGGAACACGACGCGCAGGGAGTTCTTCAACGAGCTGTACGCGCTGGAACCGGATAGGTTCTACATGGGCATGAGCGTGGGGTGAGAGAGGGCGTGATGCCAAATACACATTACGCAATTCACGAAGCGTATTATCTGCAGAATCCAGAGAAGCTTGCATGACAACCATCGCTTTCCGCGTTGAGCGAAGTCAATCCAGCCGGATATTAGCTCGGTTCGTATCACCCATTATCAAGAAGCCAGCTCGATGACTACCAGCGCGCTTTCTCCCTCAGAAACTGCGCGAGCTCCTCGACGGATCTATCCCCGGTAACGACATCCTGAATCCAGAGATACACCTCATTGTCTTCGGGATCATCTTCATCTGGAATATCAAGATGCACACCTGAAACCACGATAAAAGCCAGTGAGACTACAACAGTCGTGCGTTTATTAGCATCGGGGAAAATATGGTCTTTGGAAAGCTTTTCAGCAAAACTGGCAACTTGATCAAATATGTCTACATATCGGTCACGCGGGGTAGAGCCAAAGAAAGTGGAGAAGGAAGAGGAGACTGCCGAAATAACCCTTTCAGTAATCTCCTCCTTCTCTTCGGCCGTCTGCAACGGTCGATAGCCCTTTTTCGAAACCAGCTTTTCCTGAGTGGCAACTATCGTTTTCGCAAGTTCACATTCAGCTCCATCGAGACAGAATGGCGGCGGAGCCTCGTTCTTGCTTCCGCTCATTACGACGTCTCGAGCATCCGGAGCGCATTGGGCCACGTGTCCTGAACATTTTGCAGCGCGGCTTCGAAAGTCGTCGACGAATCAGGTGATTCCCGATAGTCAGAAGAGCTCAGGATGTCTTCCACGGTAATGGGAACTCCACGAGCACCCGTATATTTCATCTTCCATGCGCCGCCGGGCCGATGGGAAAGATTCACCAAGTCGAATGCGGAAAGCGACCCGTAGTTCTCGGCGACAAGGTCCACAAAGCCGATGGCAAAACCCAGATCCTCATTCTCATTTAGAAGCGCAGAGCACGGAGCCGTTATTTGGGCATCGCCATAACCTTTAAACGCATGATATACCGCAGGCTCGACAGGACCATAATCCCACGCCTCGATATCATCAGCGAAAAGAGGTGCCTGAGGATTCGCCTTGAGCGCCTCAACCTGCGCATAGTATACGAGCTTGTTTAGGCTTAGGTTTGTGAGATGTAGTTTGTCACCATGACGCAAAATGAAGAGGTTCGCGATATCTACAGACTTCATGATGACTCCCTTCCTATAAACCAATCACGCATTTGCCGTAGACGAATATATTATCGTGCCGTTTCGAGTGTTTCTAGGCGCACGACAAAATTGTAACGGTTGAATGTGACACTTTTATGATCTCAGCTTTGGTTTCGTCTATTCCTCGCCCTCCAGCGCCCGCTCTGCGCGGGCGAAGTCCTCCAGGTCATCGACGTCGACGGAATGCTCCGCCGACATGACGAACCCGACCTCGTTGTCGTTGAAGCTCGTGTCGAGGCCGATCTCGTCCGCGTCGTTGATGTAGATCGCACCGTTCGCCCGGTAGACCGGCGGCATGTCCTGGCGCCTCACGGTACCGTTGACGCCCGGGAGCAGCGCGTGGCGAACGCCGTCGGCGTCTATCGTGCACACGTGGATGGGATGCTCCGTCACGAACGTCACAGCGACGAGCGAGACCTCGTTCCGCGCAAAGCACACATAGATATAGCCAACAGCAATCAAGTCTTTCTCATAAAACGAAATGATTTCTAAAATCCGATTGCCTATGCGATTCGTCTTTGCCTATTCAGAAGCGCTCAATGAAGAAGCAACTGAAAAGCTGTTCGTGACAGAATCTGAAGTTGCAGCAACTTGAAAGGACTCCAGAGGAAATATGTCCTCTTTACCTTTGACACACTCGACATAACACCCCTTATATTCCTTCTCAACAAACCGCTCTTTATCAGAATCAATAAAGGTCAACTTGAACTCAGCCCCTTGCCCTGCCTCCAGCTTATATCCATAGTGATAATACTCAGAAGAAGAAGTAATCGAGCTGCTTTCATCCGAGGCATCAAGTCTTGCGTTTACCAGTTCATATTCAATGTCATCCTTATCGACGAGAAATATTCTTCCTATAAACGCATTCGCTTGACCTGTATTTACGATCGTGGAAGTGAACACGAGCTGATTCCCACCAGGTACTAATTCGCCTTCATGCATCTGCGCGTAGTTGAGCGCATGCAACTTTCCTTCCAAGCTAACATCAGTCTGTGAGTGATATATAAATAAGCTAATGCCAGCTGTCATGAGCGCAGCAGAGATTGTTACCACCAGCGTACTTATGACGCTAATCTTTTCCTTTCGCATCCAGTCAACTTCACGATCTGCATGTCGAGGCAATTTAAAAATGTACAGCAAGAAATTCTTTGGCCTTTTGATCGCTACTTGAGTATTCATAGTTCACGCAGTCCTTCGTTAGTCACCTATGGATAATCGCCGGTAACAACTATAGGCGGAAAACCCTGAAGTTTAGACTGCGTTGTACAAGATCAACATCTCATCGCGAGAGCAGTTCGAATGGCACTTTACGAGGTTTTCGAAATTCCATCACCGCTTAGTTCAAGCAAATCCCGATGACAGGAGCTCCGGGTGGTGGACCGCACATCAACCGCACCTCCGGTATAACCATCGTCTAGAAAGACCCTGAGTTTCAAAAAATACCGGATAATAGGCCACTCTTAAGTCATCTACTCATCGCGCGAAAACTCGTTACGCGCCTTAGCGATCTTTTCCATATTGTGATTTGCAACGCTAAGGCTTGCTGGATCATTCATATCAATCGTGGCGTGCGCACGCCTTACATAGTCGATGAGGCTCGGCTTTCCCGTGATATCCACTGATTTCTCGGAATAGCACCCATACAGTCGCTCAGTACCGTGCTTTTGCTTCGCCGCTGACTTTGCTTTGCTGCGCATCCTGTAATAGTACTTGCCGATGGTTTTCTCACGTATCCGTATCTCGTTCCCATCGAAAGTGAACCCCAGGTAATTCAGCTTTGCCCTTTCTTTGGACCTACCCGATTCATCGATCTTGCTAATGCCCCCAAACCCATCGATATGCTCATAGCGCAGAAAATCTGTTTTCTCTCGCTGAACCTCTACTCCCGGATAACTACCAAATGCGTTGACAACATCCTCGATTATCGCCATCGTCTTCTCTAGGCCTTTAGCCTTTGTCGGCAGTACGACAATTGCGTCATCGCAATATCGATAATAAAGTCCACCGACGCTAGAAACTTTTTTAGAAACCTTGGCATCAAACTCGGAAAGATAAACATTGGAGAGCACGGCGCTTAGAGGTGAGCCCTGTGGGATGCCTTTTCCACTCTGATTCCTCTGCAGACATACTTTTTTGTTTTGGAGAAACTCTTCTCTCGTAAGAACAACTTCTTTTGAGTTCAGGGTTTTTCGAGCAGCTCTACAGTGTTCGAGGTGATTTATCTTCAGCAGACTTTCCCAATCCCAATATGAATATGCTGTCGAGTTTTTAAAGACAGCGTAGAAATCGGCAGGGAGCACATCACGTCGCAAGAGCCTACAGAGGGATGATTTCAAGAAATTGTGATCAATGTTCTCAAAGAAATCCTTGAAATCAGTAACCAGTATTATGCAATCATCATGCTGAGAAATGAAATCGAATACGCTTTTCGCGTAATCAATAGTACTGAGGCCCTTGCCCGCTCTATATGCTATTGCGCATTTGTCAACATCAGTCCCAAGAACCGCCTCGTCATAAAGTTCATTGACAAGGAAAGCATACCGCTGGAAAACGCACCTATCAATATGGGCAGGGTATCGAACATCTCTGACTTTATTCTTTTTCGTCGGCTTTTGGGACCCATCGCTCTTCACGTATTTATCCCATTTCAATGGCGTATGAATCAGGGGCCAGAAACCGTGGCGAGCAACCCATTGAGCATCCAAAACTCTTTCCCGTGTTTTGTCGTCTGCAAGTGACGTCCTCGCATCAAAATGCGCGTATCCCTTTCGATTGCAATGCTTGTCTACATACGCAAGCCATTTTTTGCAGGATTCAAAATTGGAACAATGAATGCAGACGATTTCTTTATTACAGCAGTTGGCCCACTTTATTTTCTTATCGATTTGCATAGGCCTCCGTTAAGGCCACAAGCTCGGAGAAAACGCGGGCGAGATCACTAAACTCCGAGCTGAGACTGAACAATTTCACGAACGTATTCGCCTCGTGAAATCTCGCCGACCAATCGGCCTTATAAACATCCCTCGCTATAATGGAAGGAGTTGTCGAGATGTCCTGCAAAGTCCATTGGGAGCGAATTCTGCTCTTGTCGTCGACAAGTGCGGAATTCAGCACCCGCCGTGCCTTCACAGCACAAACGACCGCCCTTATGCCGCTTGCATAAGGTGTGGTAAGTATAGGATAAAAACCAACTGCTTCCGAAAAAAAGAAAGACTCCTGTTATTTTTCTTAAACAAATAATAATGAGAGAAATGCGTTTCCCGGAACATGTGCCCTGTTCGATGAAGAGATCCCGTAGTCAAATTGCTAAGTCGTTTTCCTATACGCCCGCCCTCACCCCCCCCAGGAGCCGCACATGACACGCATCATGACCAGGACGTTCTTTCCCGTCGGAAACGGCATATTTTGCCTTGAGCGCTTCGAGAACAGGCATGCGGTCGTGTACGACTGCGGGTCGGCTTCGAAAAGGGTAATCAAACGCCGCGTCGACGAACTCGCGGACCGAAACGGCATCGACGGCATCGACGTCATCGATTACGTCTTCGTCTCGCACTTCCACGAAGACCACGTCAACGGCCTGCCGGCGCTGCTCGAGAAATTCGATGTACGACGCGTCATCATGCCCCTCATGAGCGAAGAGGACAGGTACCTCCTGTGGCTCGGGCGCCAACTCCGCAAGCCCCAGCCAAACGTCATCCCCGATTTTGATTCAGGCGACTTTGTCGACAAGCTCATCCTCGACCCGGTGGGAACCGTGAGAAGATACAACGAGGGCACGGAAGCAAGCTTCGTCGAGCCGCCGGTCGAACGCGCCAGCAGGAACATAGCGCCTACCGAAAACGCCGGCGAGCGTCCCTTCCGCGTAAGCGGAATGCCGAAGACGCAGGAGGCACAGCAGAACCGGGTCATCAAGGGCGAGATCACCCTTAAAGCCGGCGGCCCAGGCAAATGCTGGCGATACGCTCCCTTCACCATTCGCTACGCGGAGAAATCCGACAAGCTCAAGCAGGGCTTGGCGGAACTCGGCATCGAGTCAGATACCGACATCGTCAACTACGTTGAGAGGCGCGGCCACAAGGACATCAAGGACGTCTACAAGAAGGTGACCGGCGGCCAGCTCAACCTCTACTCCATGGCCGTGTATTCCCATTCGCCCCGCACCGACCTGCGCCAGCGCGCGGAGCCCTGTGCGGCCGGCACAAGCTGGTACCGCGAGAGGATCGCGAACCGCGAACTCAAGGCCCCGTGCCTGTACCTAGGCGATTACGAAGCCAAAGAGGACGAAAACTGGAATAGCCTAGACGGCCACCTTAGGGCCAAGGCCAATTGGTCATCGCTCGACGGGCTGGGATGCCTGCAAGTCCCTCACCATGGCTCTCACCGCAACTTCACAGGGACGAATTCGTCTCGGAGGGCTTCCTGTCCGTCATCCCCGCGGGCTTTGGCCGTGACCACCCGTCGAACAAGGTGCTCATGAAGTACATCGAGGGCAACGTCGCCCCCTACGTGGTCACGGACAAGGACGAGACGATTCTCGAACTGAGGGTGGGTCTGTGAACTAGACGCGCATCGTGCCCCGTGCTCTACGCCTCCGGAGGCTATCGGAGCTTCACCCCTCTCCCCGTACCCCGCCTGCAGCGCCCGCTCTGCGTGGTCGAAGTCCTCCAGGTCGTCGATGTCGACGGAGCGCCCGGCCGACATGACGAACCCGACCTCGTTGTCGTTGAAGCTCGTGTCGAGGTCGATCTCGCCCGCGTCGTTGACGTAGATCGCGACGTTCGCCCGGTAGACCGGCGGCATGTCCTGGCGCCTCACGGTACCGTTGACGCCCGGAAGCAGCGCATGCCGCACGCCGTCGGCGTCTATCGTGCACATTGGATGGGGTGCTCCGTCACGGGCGTCACGGCGACGAGGGGGAGCGCGACCACCGCCAGCATTCGAGCGTGCTAGGCAAGTCATGGGCTGGCGATGGCGGGCAACCCGATTGGCAGAAAGGCGGCTTGAGAGATGGTCTAGAGCGAGGTGGAGATCTGAATAACTACACTAGCGTCTGGGGCACTGCCGACGAAGGCAAGACACCTACTTTTTTATGCACTTTAGCACGTCTTCGCTGCTCCAAGTTCCGCTCAAGATCACGAGTGCATCATCAGGACTAGCAGCTACCATCAGTTGGCTGATATTGCCCTCGAACAAACGCGGATCGACTACGTAAACTTTGCGGTAGCTCTCTGCAAAAAGACGCTCGACGTTATTTGTAAAGGATTCTCCGATGATTAAGAGCGTCTTGTCGGTTTCAGCGCTTTCGTTTTCAATTTCGATAAGCCCATGGTCGGAATGAAACCATTCTGCATATACATTCTGAAACTCCGATTGAGCTCTGTATAGCGTGCCAGAATCATGGAAGCCCTCGTCAAGGGAGGCTGGGTCAACAGCCTTCCCATTGATATGCACTACGAGGGGGCTTGGGTCGTAGGCTATGTCCCAAACGACATCGCCTCCGTCAGGGAAGCATAGCCCCGATCGGGCATACGCCCCATAAAACTGGCCAGAATCCGTTTCATAAAATTCCACGGGCCCAATAGGGGTAACGCCAAGCGACTTGGCAATCTTTCGGTAGGCTGCAAAAGCCCCCTGGATTTGCCAATGATGATCCGTTTTGAAGAAGGCCAATTCCCAGTCGCCAGAATCTTCATAGGCGCCATCGACATACGCGCACGATTCAGGGAGCTGCGAGAAAAACCTGTCTTCCCAGTATGTTCTATCAACGGGATTCGCGATCAGATCGTGTACGGGGTTAACGAGAGATATAGATGGCCAGTCAGGCATGAAGACAAACCATCGTGTATCGGGATACTTTTCGATGAAGGCACTCCACAAAGACGCCGCCTCGTCGATAGAGGCCGCAAGCTCAGCGTTCTGCACCGAAGGCGTTGCCGAGATCCTGCCCATGGCAGGAATGCTCACGTACCGTGCACCAAAGAAAGTCGGGTACGCCTCAAAGCTGAAGGGCGCGTTTGCTATCTCGATGATGCCTCGCTGTGCCGCAGCATTCAAGGCGATGACCTTGTCCCTTAAAGGGATGTCATCCGCGATTGATTTCGAGAAGGACGCCTGGAAGTCGCCATTCGCAAAAGCCTGAACCGTCGGCTTTTGGAAGTGTTGGTATTTGCGTCCCTCGAGATAAGATTCCTGAGGCGCGTTAAAGCCAGGAATCACATGTTGAATTACTTCGTAGCCGATAACGCTGAACAGCATCGCTGAGATGACGGCCACGAATGCGATGTTCGCTACCTTCTGCGCTTTCGACATGACATGCTCCTAGAACTGGAAATAGATAAATGGATTGTAGGACCCCGAGACGATGGACAGAATCGACAAGACAAGCAGGGCCAGCAGGCAGAGGTCGACCGCTATAGAAAAGACGAGCATTGCGGTATGTCTTTGCCTGTTGATAGGCGTCGCCTCCAGCATGCACAGCGAGTCGGCCTTTATGCAACGCGTGTTCACGATGCCCGTCTTCGAGAAGTCCTCAAGCTTCCTTCCCTCGACCCATGCCTCGAAACGCGCTTTGACATAGGGACAAATCGGCACGGACGCAACAGCGCAAATGAGGAAGACAGGCCAGTATTCCCAAGCTGTAAGCTGCCAGAAAGTCTGCGTGCCGCACGCGCCGAAGCTTCCAAGCATCGCCTGCCACCACAAGACGAGCTGCCCGACATCCGGAATCCAGAAAAACGTCCACCCGAAAATGACAACGGCAAGCATGTAGACATGCTGCAGTATGCGCGGCAGCTTTTCGATCAGCTTTCCCAGAAAGAGTTTCTCGCAAATGAGAAGCGCGCCGTAGTAGACACCCCAGAGCACGAAGTTCCATGCCGCGCCATGCCAAAGGCCAGTTACCGCCCAGACCACCGCGATATTAAATACCCAACGCGGCTTCGTCACGCGACTTCCGCCCAATGGGATGTAGAGATAATCGCGGAAGAACGATGATAGGGATATATGCCAGCGTCTCCAGAACTCCGTAATCGATCTAGAGATGTAGGGGTAGTTGAAGTTGCGGAGATACTTGAATCCCATCATGCGGCCAAGGCCTATGGCCATGTCCGAATATCCCGAAAAGTCGAAGTAGATTTGGAAGGTGTAGGCGATGATGCCGGCCCAAGCGCCCACAGCGCCAATATTCGAGCCACCCTGTGCGAGCATGAGGTCGGCAAGTATTGCCATCGTGTTGGCAAGCAGCGCCTTCTTGGCGAGTCCGATTATGAAGAGGCGAAGTCCACTCGAAAAGTCGGCTAAGTTCTCCTTGCGGGTCGTTATCTGATGGGCGATGGTCTGATAGCGGACGATGGGGCCGGCGATGAGTTGTGGGAAACACGAGATGTACATGCCGAGAAACAGTACGTTTCTCTGTGCGGGAACCTCCCTTCGGTAAACGTCGATGACGTAGGAAAGCGCCTGCAGGGTGTAAAAGGAGATGCCAATGGGGAGCGGGAGGTTGAGGTCAGGTGCGAGCATCGTGGAAAGCGCGTTATTGACGATACCAGCGAGGAAGCTTTCATACTTGAAAAAGCCGATGACGAGCAGGTTGAACATGACGGCAACAATGAGAATCGCCCTTCTCCGGACAGCGACGCCCGGAGAATCGAAAAGATTAGAAGAATCGCCAGGCCCTTGCCTCGTAGGATTTCTGGCTTCTCTGTCGAGCGCGAGGGCCAGCACCCAGTTGACCACGATCGAAACGATCATGAGCACGACATAGACGGGCTCGCCCCATGCGTAGAAGAACAGCGACGCGATAAGAAGCCAGACGTTCTTTGTCTTGCGTCCCGGGCACAGGAAATACAGTGCCATGAATATGGGCAGAAACGCAAAGAGAAATTCGGGAGAAGAAGACGATATGAGCAGAACATTGTGAGCCCCTGCCTCATGTCGTCTTCCATATG
>OLPI01002905.1_pt1 | contig 12769 bp, 7 predicted proteins | sample 1672361 | NCBI WGS metagenome assembly OLPI01 (sample SAMEA3136675, study PRJEB25190) | human gut metagenome
TTATACGGTTATTGTTAATTCTATGGCTGAATTTCAATATAATCTTAATTTGGAAGAAGAAAAGAAACAGCTTGAAATTGAAAATCTTTGTTTTGAAAATATGAAGAAGCAAATGGAATTTACAAGGAGGGCACGTCACGATTTGAAGCATCATATGAAGGCTGTTCACACAATGGCAGAAAACAATGAGTGTAAGAAAATTACAGAGTACATAGAAACATATTTGGAACACGTGTCATTAAAGAAGCCTTTGGTTTATTGCACCAATTTTACTTTAAATGCACTGATTGTATATTATGTTCAGCAGGCGGAAGCTCACAAAATAAAGTTAAAGTTAAATATTGAGTTGCCGGAAGAAACCAATGTTAAGGAGGCAGATTTAACAGTATTGTTTGGAAATCTTTTGGAGAATGCAATTGATGCCTGTGATGAGGTGCAGGAAAATAAAAGATATATTAATTTAAAAATCTACAAGCCTAATTCAGATTCAATAGTTTTCTATATTGAGAATGGTTTTAATGGAAGTATTAAAAAGAAAAATCAGCAATTTCTGACAACTAAGGCTAACGGCAACGGTATTGGAATTGAGTCGGTAAAATATGTTGTTCACAAATACAACGGAGACGTTAATATAAAAACAGACGAAAACAAATTTATCGTTTCAGGAGTTTTATTACAACCACTTGACGCCACAAAATAACCGTTGGACGCCAGCTTATAGATTTCTTATATATTATTTTTTTATAATAATGTTGTAATAGACAAGGTACGATAAAAAAGGAGGATAATATATGAGGAGAAAATGGAAAAAATTACTAAGCACAACATTGGCATTGGCAATGGTTGTAACAACTATTGGTGTACGTGAAGTGCCGGTAAGTGCAGCGGAAGAAGAGAATACAAATGAGAGTGTGGTTTATATGGATAACATGGCATATGATACCACAACAGGACATTTTTATAAGTTAAGTAGTGTGGGAACATACGAGCAGGTAAATGCAGAAGCTAAGGAAAGCGGTGGCTACCTTGCCTGTATTTCTTCAGCAGAAGAGAATGAGATAGTTGCAAAGGTTTCAAGTACAGGAACAACAACTGCATCATCTTATATTGGACTTACAAGAAATGCAGAGAACCTTCAGGAATGGTTGTGGGCAGATGGAAGCGAAGTAAACTACACTAATTGGAATGAAGGTGAACCTAACAGTGAAAGTGAAATAGTAGCGGAAATTTACAATAGCACAAGAAGTTCAGGTGCAGAAAAATGGAATGACTGCACTGTGTCAAGTGGAAAAACAGGTGTCGTAGAATACAATGAATGTATTCATCCTGAATCACAGTATGTTGTAAAGAATAAAACTTTTGCAGACTGTGAACAGGGAGGCTATACAGGAGATACTTATTGTGGTTTTTGTAATGAAAAGATAGCAGACGGAAAAGAGACAGAGCCGGGAGGACATGCAGAAGCTGTTATTGATGAGAAAACAGTGAAAGAAGCAACATGTACAGAAGAGGGCTATACAGGCGATAAGATTTGCCCTACATGTAAGAAGGTTTTGGAACATGGGAAAACAACTCCGGTCAATGGACATACAGAGTCAGAAGAGCTTCGTAAGGTTAGGGAAGCAAGCTGTTATTTAGATGGTTATACAGGTGAAACATATTGTACAGTTTGTGGAGAAACATTAGAAGCCGGGGATGCCATTACAAAATTAGAACATGAATATGAAGATAATGTATGTAAAAACTGTGGAAGAATTAATAATGCCCAGTTAGATACAACATATACATCAAAGACAACAAATTCATATCCGTTCCAGGTAATACAGTTTAAGGCACCTGAAAATGGAAAGTACAAGTTTCATTGTGAAAATATTACAGTTTGGGATTCATATGGCTATTTATTTAAAGAAGAAAACTTTAATGACCAGGTTATAATAGACGGAATAGAAAAGTTTAACGCAAAAATAGAGAATAATACCGGAGGCAATTCTAGATTAAAAGGTTATTGGAAGATTAACGATGATGATGGCGCAAACTCGGCACCTGAAATAACAGCAGAATTAGAGAAAGATAAGATATATTATTTTGTTGTAGGACCTCATTCAACAGCTACAGGTGAATTTAGCATAACAATAACATGTGCTCATGAGAAAACACACAGGGAAGGAAGAACACTTTCAGACTGTACAGAGGGTGGTTACACAGGTGATGTTATTTGTGATACATGTGGAAAACTTGTGGAACAGGGACAGAATTTGGAACCGGGTGAACATACAGTTGAGGTTGTGGATGCCAGAGAAGCAAATTGTTATATCGAAGGAAAAACAGGTGAAGAAAAATGTTCAGTATGTGATAAAGTATTAAAAGAAAATGAAGTAATACCAAAGCTTGAACATAAATATGAAAATGAGGTATGTGTTAATTGTGGAAGAATAGAGAATGCTAAAAAAGGCACAGAATATTCTTCATATATAACAGAAAAATTACCAATTCAGGTAGTAGAATATACTGCACCGGAAACAGAAAAAATTATTTTTGAATGTAACAATACAAGATATTGGAATAGCATCGGATACTTGTTTGACGAAACAAATTATAGCGATGAAATGCTTATGGATGAACTTGAAAAATATTATTCAGGAGATAGCGATTATATAAGCTTTAAAAACTATTTGGCAGAAAATGAGTATGGTGGAGGAACGGGTGCTCCGGCAATTAAGTATAAAGTTCAAAAAGATAAGAAATACTACTTAGTTATAGTGCCTCAAGAAAATGATTATGGAGAATTTACTGTAACAATTGATTGTCCACATGACAGAACACATGTAGAAAATAAAGCAATTAAAACATGTTCAGAAGGTGGTTATACAGGAGATGTTATATGTGATTTATGTGGAAAAGTTGTAAAACATGGTGAAAACATAGAACCTGACAGTGAACATAATTACATTAATTATAAGTCAATTGAACCTACATGTAATAAATATGGTAAACGTTATTTAAAATGTGTGAATTGTGGAAATGAGAAAGTTTTAGAAAATGAAGACTATGGATATGCAGATCATAGGTATGTCTTAGTTAATAGCGTAAAGGCAACATGTACAACTGACGGATATTTAGGTGACAGTAAATGTAAGTATTGCGGTTTGGAAAATGAAAACCAGCCGGAAAATAAGGTCATAAAGGCATATCATAATATGGATCCGGAAGAAATAGATTCATGTTTGATAAATGATTATAAAAGTGTAGAAGCAACATGTGAAAAAGAAGGCTACACAGGAGATGTATATTGCACAATATGCCATAAAGTTATTAAAGAAGGCAAAACAATTGAGAAATTAGAGCACTCATTTAAAGATGGCAAGTGTATGGAATGTGGCGCTGACGAGGAAGTAGTAAAAAGCGAGAAAGACGGTTACTATGAAATTTCTACATTTGACCAATTAATTACATATTTGAAAAATGTAGAGTCAGGAATCAGCGGAAAACTTATAAATGATATAGAGTTTCCGGAAAATTACGATGATGAAGATGACGTTATTGGAAGAAAAACACTGAAAAATAGTACTTTTGATGGCAATGGTCATAAAATATCAGGAATTAATTCAAATGGAACTCAAGCAAAGTTATTCGATGATATTTACGTAAGTGAAATAAAGGATCTTGAAATCGAATGTAAAGAAAAAGAAGATGGCAGAGGTTTGGGCGTCTACCTTGCAGATTCTACTATTGATTCAAAATTTACAAACTGTAGTATTACAGGTAATAGGATTGAAATAGACGGTTATTGTTCAGCTATGATAAGGGAAGCATATGCGAGTGAATTTATACATTGTATAAATAATGCAGACATTATATACAACAATGATACGCAGATAGTGGCAGGATTGGTATGCGAGGCAGAGAATTGTATTTTTGATAAATGTGAAAATAATGGAAATATTGCTACCACGAAGGCATATGTAGTTGGTGGTATTATTGCTCAAGCTAAAAATTGTATTATAAAAGACTGTATTAACAGAGGTGACATTACAACTTATGGTTATACAGCAGGAATTGTTGCAGGAGTTACTAATACAGATAATAGACCATGTACAACATCAATAACAGGATGTACAAATGAAGGCAAAGTGGAAAGTATAGCAAAGGGTAATCATACTTATACAGCAGGAATATGTATTATATATAATGGGTCTAATGGATCAACATATGCCGATGAATTAATTATAAATAATTGTGTTAATAACGGTGAAATTGAAGGAGATACAGTAGCAGGAATAATTGGTAACAGTTCTGGAAATTTGAAATTATCAGACTGCGAAAATAACGGTGCCATTAATGGACGATATAGTGCAGGCGGAATCGCACAATGTATAGAAAATAAAAATAGTAATGAGGCTGAAGTAAGCAACTGTATTAATAATGGTAATGTACTTGGTGGCGCAGAAGCAGCAGGAATAATTGATTATGCGGAAGGTATAACTGTTACAAACTGTATAAATAACGGAAATATTTCATCAAATGGTTATGTAGGCGGAATATTTAGTTATACTTCTTCTGTAAAAGGAACAGGGCTTGTTAACAATGGTAAAATAAGTGGTTTGGAAGATATTGGTGGAATCAGCGCATATGATGAAGGCAATTCAATATTTAGCAAGTTATATAATACAGGTGTAATTGATGAGGAAAACATAGGTGCACAAGTAAGTAATCTTGTTAAATTGGGAGAAAGTTCAACAGGCGAAGAACTTGAAGAAGAGCATAAGCATAATTATGTTGCATTATCAACAGTAACAAAGGCAACAACTGAAAAAGACGGTTACATAGAAAAAAGATGTAAATGCGGTCAGACAGAAAAACAGCCTATAAAACAGATTAAGAGTGTTGATATTTCAAATACAAAATTTGAATATACAGGAAACAGCATTACTCCAACAGTAACTGTAAATGATACAGATGACAAGGTGATTTCATCTGAATACTACACAGTAACTTACAGAAACAAAGCAACAGGCAAGGCAGTAAATGAAGTAAAGGAAGTTGGAACATACGAAGTAGTTGTAACTTTCAAGGACTTATATGAAGGTCAGGTTGTAAAACAGATTGTTGTTGAAAATACAAATAAGCCATCAAATCCAAAAACTGACAATCCTAATGTTGGAGGTAAGGTATCCGCAAAAGTAACAAAACCTGCAAAGGTTAAAGGTGTTTCTGCAAAGAACAATAAGAAGAAATCATTAACAGTAAAATGGAGAAAAGTAAATGGCGTAAAAGGCTATCAGCTTAGATATGCAACAAACAAGAAAATGAAAAAGGCCAAAATAATAACAATTACAAAAAACAAACTTGTAATCAAAAAATTGGCAAAGAAGAAATACTACATTCAGGTTTGTGCATACAAAGTAGACAGTAACGGAAAGAAAGTCAAAGGAAAATGGAGTGCAAAGAAGGCTATAAAAGTTAAAAAATAGCAAGTTAGAGAAACAGTAAAGTTAGAGAATTATTTAAGTTAGATAATCAGTAAAGCTAGAGAAATAGTAGAGTTAGATAATCATTTAAGTTTACCTAAACGGGGCGCTGTGTCGATGAAGCAATATCGATACAGCGCCTTAATAGTTGGAGAGGATGGAATTTTTTTGTTATAATAAATGAATAAATATGTAGCTAAAGTATTGCCAAATAGGGTGAAAAAAACTATAATTTTTTTTGGTGAAAAATTTTAAAAGACTATGTTAGTTGGTGAAAACCAGAGAGAAGATTAAGTAAAAAATATTAGAGGAGAGACTGAAATGAAAACAAGAATTGGTATTTTAGGTTATGGTAACCTTGGAAAAGGTGTTGAATGCGCAGTTAAAGAAGCTAATGATATGGAATTAGTTGCTGTATTTACAAGAAGAGATCCTAAGAATGTAACTATTTTAACAGAAAATGTTCCGGTATGTCACATTGATGAAGTAGCAGACTGGAAAGACAAGATAGATGTTATGATTTTATGTGGTGGTAGTGCTACAGATCTTCCTGTACAGACTCCACAGTTTGCTTCAATGTTTAACGTAATTGACAGTTTTGATACTCACGCAAGAATTCCTGAACATTTTGCAGCAGTAGATAAGGCTGCAAAGGAAGCTGGAAAAGTAGCAGTTATTTCAGTAGGTTGGGATCCTGGAATGTTCTCACTTAACAGAGTTTATGCTAATGCAATTCTTCCAGATGGAAAAGATTATACATTCTGGGGCAAAGGTGTAAGCCAGGGACATTCAGATGCAATTCGTAGAATCAAAGGCGTTAAGAATGCAAAGCAGTACACAATTCCTGTTGAAAGTGCTTTGGAAAGAGTTAGATCAGGTGAAAATCCTGAACTTACAACAAGAGAAAAACATGAAAGAGAATGTTTTGTTGTATTAGAAGAAGGTGCAGATGCTGCAACAGTAGAGAAAGAAATCAAAGAAATGCCTAACTATTTCTCAGACTACAATACAACAGTTCATTTCATTACTGAAGAAGAATTAGAAAAGAACCACAGCGGAATGGCTCACGGTGGTTTTGTAATTCGTTCAGGAAAGACAGGAATGAACAAAGAACATAATCACATTATCGAATATAGCTTAAAGTTAGATTCAAACCCTGAATTTACAACAAGTGTATTAATCGCTTATGCAAGAGCTGCAAAACGTCTTTATGATGAAGGCCAGAAAGGATGCAAGACAGTATTAGATATTGCACCTGCATACTTAACAGAAATGAGCGATGAAGATTTAAGAGCACATTTATTATAATAAGTAGATAGGATACAAATATTGAAGATTGAAAGTATTGAATTGTAGAGTAGTTGATTCAAAATTAAATTTGTATAATTGAATATTTGAAATAAAAAGGTCTGGTAGAAATATCGGACCTTATTTATTTTTGAAAAAGTGAGCAATGCTTCTGGAAAGTGAAACGTACCCCGAAAGAAGGGGTTTATGAAATATTGGGGTACATATCGCTATTTCAAACAAGAAATTAATTATCATATTGGTTGTATTAAAAGAAAACGTACCCCGAAAAAAGAAGCTTACGAAATATCGGGGTACGCATCAATATTTCTAACGAGAAAAGGTTATCAAATTAGCTGCATTCAAATGATATGTGATGCTATAAAGAAGGGAATACCGCAACAAACTTAAAAAATAGGAATGTTGTGGTATAAATCAACAGAAAAGAGAATAAAAAAGTACCCCGAAAAGCATTTTTGCCGTATCGGGGTACTTTCTGCAACATTTAATCTACAGCGGACTTTTTCTCTTCCCGTTCATAAAACTTAGCACTTTCTTTTTCGTAGCCTTGTCTTTTATTGGCGCAGGCTGCCAGTTGTTTGTATCTCCGGTGTAAACGTAGCATGGAATTATGTCGCCGGTTTCCTTTGATACTTTATTATTTGAATTAAGAGTTATTGTGTGCTGGTATATGATTGTGCGGTTTTCGGGATGGCGGTTGCCACCAAAAATAAAGTTGCCCATTGAATAAATAATTGTTTTGTTTTTGTATTTCTCTAATGGCTGTAGCACGTGTGGGTGGTCGCCAATTATCAGGTCGGCACCGGAATCAAGTAAAGTGTGACAGGCGTTAACCTTCCAACTTTCAGGCTCGTGAAGCCCCTCTGTTCCACCGTGAAAATAAATAATCTGATAGTCACTTTTCTTCTCCGCTTTTTTCAGGGCAGACTGAATTGTAGGTAAAACATAATCGCCATACATAGATACACAAATTACAGCAATTTTAAAATTATGCTTTTCAAAATAAACAATCTTACCTTCCTCGCCCCATTTAACGTTAGCAGCATCTAAAGCTTTTCTTGTGTCTTCATGTCCCTCCAAGCCGTAATCATTAATATGATTATTTGAAATAGAAACCATATCAATGCCACCGGCTGATAAGATTTTGGCATTTTTTGCAGGTGACTTAAACCAAAAAGCACGGACATTAGGATCTGCATATTGTCCCTTGTCGCTAACTTTCAACTTCTTGCTGTCTGAATAAACATTTTCGCAGTCAGCAATTGTAAAGTCATCATTTAAGAAATAAGAGTTAACTTTCTCTAAAAAATATGAAGGATTCTTAGCCTTTGCAACGTCATTAAAACAATTCTCATAAGAAGTATTTTCGTCTGTTGCACAGAGACAATCACCAACAAAACTTAACTTAATAGTATTAGCAGGAGCGGTTGTTGCAACAGTACTTGAATCTTTAGTAGTGGTTTGTCCTGAACTTGAAGATTTGCTTTCATCGGATGAATTGCCTGTGTTGCTTCCAATTGATTTTGAATTGCTATTATTTTGAGCTGCGTTTCCTATAGAGTTTTTCTTCAAATTTTCATTCTGACTCATCGTTTCTTTCTGGCCCAAAACATTAGTTGTCGTATCCATGGGTTTAACCGAAAGGTTAAAAAATATTGCCACGGTTATAACCGACAGTATTATGGGAAAAATTACTATAATATTTTTTTTCATTTTCTCTTCATTCTTCTATAATTATGTAGAATAAATTTGAGGGTGTTTATAGAAAATATACAAAACCCGACCTTAGAATTTATTGTACCATATGAGTCGTTAAGATGAAAAATAAAAAACAATAAAAAAGAAGATAAAATATATACAAAAATAGATTGGCCGTATATACAAGTAATAAATAAGTGTGATACAATTATCGAAGTTAAAATTTATAGGAGAAATCATATGTCAAAATACATATTAGAAGTTTGTGTTGATTCAGTAGAATCAGCAATTTCCGCATATAATGGAGGAGCAACAAGAATTGAGTTATGCTCAAATCTTGTTATAGGAGGAACAACTCCGGATTTAGAATTGTTTAAAACTATTAGAAACCATATTCAGATTCCAATTAACGTAATGATACGTCCTCGTTACGGTGATTTTTGCTACACAGAATATGAACACGAAATTATGTGCAGACAGGTGGAAAACTTTAAAAACGAAGGTGCGGATGCAGTTGTAATTGGGAGTTTAAATATTGACGGAACATTAAATGAAAAGCAGATGAAAGAACTTATTAAAGAGGCAGGTCAGTGTAAAATTACGCTTCATAGAGCTTTCGATATGTGTAAGGATTATTTTCAAACAATGGAAGAAGCCATAAAACTTGGTGTGGATACGATTTTAACTTCAGGAGGAAAACAGAACTGCATTGTAGGTGCTGAAACCATTAGAAATTTGGTTGAACAGGCGGAAGGAAGAATAGAAATATTAGTTGGTGCAGGTGTAAGTCAAAATAATATTGCAGAACTGATTAAGAGAACAAAAACCAAAAGCTTCCATATGTCGGGAAAAACAATTATAGAGAGCATAATGAAATATAGAAATCCAGACGTTTTTATGGGACTTCCGGGAATTAGTGAGTATAAAAAATATCAAACAGATGAAAAAATTATAAAACAGGTAGTAGAAATACTACAAAGAAATATAGAGTCCAAAACACAGACTCAGGAATAAAAATTTTAATTTAAGAAAATTAATATAATCTGAAAACTAAAAAGTAACTTGCAGGAAAATGCAAAAGAAGGAGGAAAAAATGTATTCAGCATTATTAGTAATTATTTATTTAGCATTTATAAGTTTAGGTTTGCCTGATACTCTGTTGGGCTCAGCGTGGCCACAGATGCATATCGAACTTAATGCATCATTGTCTTCAGCAGGAATTATAACAATGATTATATCAATGGGAACGGTTATATCAAGTTTGTTTTCAGACAGATTAAACATTAAGCTTGGAACAGGAAAAGTTACAGCTATTAGTGTATTAATGACAGCAGTAGCGTTGCTTGGATTTTCACTATCACATAGTTTCATAATATTATGTGTGCTCGCAGTACCATATGGATTAGGTGCAGGAGCTGTAGATGCGGCATTAAATAATTATGTTGCACTACATTATTCCTCAAAACATATGAGCTGGCTTCACTGTTTCTGGGGAGTTGGCGCGTCAATAGGACCATATATTATAGGAACATGTATGGCTCACGGTTTAGGCTGGCGTGGTGGTTACAGTGTTATTTCAGTACTTCAGTTTACACTTACAGCAGCATTATTTATAACATTGCCATTATGGAAAAAAGTAGAAAACAGCGAAAACAATGTAAGCAATGGAAATAACGAAAGAACTCAGGAAGAGCCACAGGAGAGAAAAGCTAAATCATTATCAGAAGTATTACATATTAAAGGGGTAATATACATTTTGTTTGCATTCTTCTGCTATAGTGCAGTTGAGCAGACAACAACATTGTGGTGTGCAAGTTACCTTGTATTAAATAGAAGCATTGACAGCAACATAGCAGCCAAGTTTGCAGCATTTTTCTACATAGGAATTACATTTGGACGTTTCCTGTGCGGATTTATTGCAGACAAGTTAGGCGACAAGAATATGATAAGACTTGGAATTGTAATAATTGTGGCAGGTATTGTAATGTTATTTATGCCAATACCGGGTGCAGCTATTGCTTTGGCAGGACTTATAACAATAGGTCTTGGTTGCGCACCAATATATCCGTCAATTATTCATTCAACACCATTTAACTTTGGTGCGGATAATTCACAGGCGGTTATCGGAATACAGATGGCATTTGCTTATGTGGGAACAACATTTATGCCACCATTATTCGGACTTATTGCACAGTATATCAACATAGGATTATTCCCTGTATATATTTTAATATTTACTGCAATAATGCTTTTGACAACAGAAGTGTTAAACAACATTAACAAGGATAAGGCATATAAATAATCCAATAAACAAAAGAAGCCAGTGTTTTTAACATGGGATATTCTAAGGAAAACTGTTTTGGGCTTTTTATGTAATTAGAATTGAAAGAGTCAGGAAACAATAATACTAGAAAGTGCAAAAAAAGCCCTAAATTAATACCACAAAACTATGTACATAATTAAAAAAAGTATGTATTATTAAAGACGCGACAGTTAAGGCTGTCGCGTTTTGTGGAAAGAAGGGTGAAAATTATGAAATATATGAGACAATTTGGGATTATTATGTTAGTAACCTGTATAGGTGAAATCTTAAAATATTTAATTCCGTTGGCAATACCGTCAAGTATTTATGGATTGTGTCTGATGATGGTTTTGCTTGTGACAGGCATTGTGAAAGTAGACGATGTAAAAGAGTCAGGAACTTTTCTAATAGAAATAATGCCTTTAATGTTTATTGCATCGGGAGTAGGAATAGTTGTTTATTGGAAACAGCTTAAAACCATGCTTATTCCACTTATAATTATTACTTTTGTGTCAACAGTCCTTGTAATGGCTGTGTCAGGAAAAGTAACCCAGTATGTGATAAAGAGGAGAAAAAAACATGAATCAGATGATAATTAATTCTACAACAATAGGTGTAGTAATAAGTGTAATGGGATACGAGTTAGGCTTATTATTAAAAAGAAAATTTAAGTCAGCCATTTTTAACCCACTTTTAATTTCAATAATATTTGTAATATGCTGTCTGCTTTTGTTTAGGGTAGATTATGATAATTACAACAAAAGCGCACAGTATTTAAGTTATCTTTTAACACCGGCAACAGTATGTCTTGCAATACCTTTGTATCAGCAGATTAAATTACTTAAAGAGAATGTGGTAGCAATATTTGCAGGCATAATTTCGGGTGTACTTACAAGTTTGGTTTGTATATTTGCATTTGCTTTAATATTTAATTTCGGTCATGAAGAATATGTAACATTGTTGCCTAAGTCCATTACAACAGCAATTGGAATGGGAATTTCAGAAGAACTTGGTGGATATGTTACAATTACAGTTGCGGTAATAATCATTACAGGAGTTCTTGGTAACATATGTGGTGAGGCAGTTTGCAAAATATTTAAAATAACAAATCCTGTGGCAAAGGGAATAGCTCTGGGAACGTCTTCCCATGCCATTGGTACTGCAAAAGCAATGGAAATGGGCGAGATTGAAGGGGCAATGAGCAGCCTTTCAATAGTAATAGCAGGAATTTGCACAATGGTAGGAGCATCTGTTTTTGCAAATTTTATATAAAGAGTTATAATAATGGCGGACAGATTTTTATTTAATAAGAAATTAATTTGGAAATTCTATTAAGCAAAAATCCCACCGAGGATTGAAGAGGTGCGGATAGGAGGCATATTATGATAATTACAATTGCAAGACAATGTGGTTGTGGCGGACATGAAGTTGCAAAAATATTGGCTAATAAACTTGGCATGGAACTTTTTGACAAAAAGAAATTGCTTGAAGAAGCAAAGCAGCTAGGACAGGCTGAAGAACACAGTAATTTTTTTAATGAAGTACCTATTAATAGTCTTTTATATGGAATAGCAATGGGGTTTGGAAATACGAAGCCAATGGATAAGTCATTAAAACTTGTTAAGGCTATTACCGAAAACAAAGACGCCATAATTATTGGAAGATGTGCTAATATAATATACAAAGATAGCAAGGATGTTACATCAGTATATCTTTTTGCGAACAAAGAATTTAGAATAAAATATCTTATGGAAAGAGACGGAATTTCAGAAAAAGAGGCGGAAAAGTATATAAAAGAAGTTGACGAGAAAAGAACATCTTTCCATAAATACTGCACTGACACAGTGTGGGGAGATGCAAAAGAATATCAGCTTTGCCTTGATACAGGTAAGATTGGTTTTGAAAAGACGGCAGAGCTTATTATGAATTATATTAATGCAAAAAAAGAATCCTAAAAATTTGGAAATGCAAAAAATATATAAATAATTATACA
>OLPI01002910.1_pt1 | contig 12754 bp, 8 predicted proteins | sample 1672361 | NCBI WGS metagenome assembly OLPI01 (sample SAMEA3136675, study PRJEB25190) | human gut metagenome
GGGCGGTCCCATTGCTCAATTCAAGCGGAACCGCTGCTCAATTTCGCCGGTCGAGGTGATTTTGCTCAGCGGTGTACGCATTCAAAGAATTGTGGTACTGCAAGGAGAATGCTTTCCTTAAAAATCACAAGAAACAAAGCAAGAATATGGGTGAAGCGTTCGGTGCGCGGATTCGGTTTCCGTTTTCGTCGAGTGCATAGACGTTTTTCGATTTGGGCAGCCATTTGCCGCTTGGCGAGAACTTCGCTCTGCGTCTTGCCGCAGATATATTTGCGCCTGCCGTTCGCCTGACAGGCGGCGCACCAACGCCCGTCGTCGGTCAGATCTGCATGAAAAATGCCTCCACACGCACAGAGCGGATGGAGGCGATCAAGGGTTTTGTCTGCAAGTATGGTCCGATGGACATCATGACAGCTTTAACGATCACGGCAAAGTTTGCGGAATATAATCAGGTCTATTTGCCGAAAAGCAAACTGCTCCGGAAAGAAGTCATGGACATCCTTCTACATATGAAGCATTTCTTTCCATTCGCCGCTGCTTTGTGTGAAGCTGCTGCTCAGCACCATACTGTCTCAACATGTGATTCGCTTAGTCGGTTTCTTTCATGAAACGCTCATTTGTTTTTTACCTTTTTGTACCTTCCGCACGCAAAAGTATCCCCACAGCGCCATACTGACGATCAACAGAACATTGGCAATGACAGTCCAGACCATCCACAGCGGGGCGAGATAGGCGTACGTCACACCTGCTCCTAACCCATTCATTGCACAGGAATTGGCAACGGTATACAAAATGTTCTTGGCAGCCCGACGCATCATAGCGATCTGTGTCGCGGCATCCATTCCGTTTTTCACATTCGCAGAGGCAGTGGGCAGGTATGCCTGGGACAGGTTAATATCGCCACCGGCACGAATCATCTGGTTCGGAGGCATGTAGGCATTGCCCAGATTGTAGTCAGATACAATCATCCCCTGGAAGCCCCATTCTTTGCAGAGAACGTTGGTCAGCAGCGCATAGCTACCGCCTGCCCAAGTGGTGCCGATTCGGTTGAAGGAAGACATCAGAGCATGCGTACCACCCTGCTGAACAATCATCTGGAAGGGCTTCATATAGATCTCGCGCAAGGTCTGTTCGTCTGCCCAAGTGATCAGACCGCCTGTATCACGGTTTGTTTCCTGGTCATTCAGTACGAAGTGTTTCACATAGGTGTACACACCTTTGGAATTCGCGCCCTGAACGACATGCAGACCCATCGCACCCGTCAGATAGGGATCCTCGGAATAGTATTCCCAGTTACGACCGGAGAAGGGACTTCTGTGGATATTGACGGCAGGTGCATACCAACCGCTGTACGGACGTCCATCGCCATTGGTATAGCCGATCTGCCCCTCAATGCCGATCATCACACCCATATCGTAAGCCAAATCCTTATTCCAGGTTGCGCCAATGACACATTCACTGGCATAGAAACCGGTATCATGAACAGACGGGTCACCCATGAAATTCGTAAAACCGGCGGGGCCGTCCGGATCGATCGTCCTCGGCTTTCCGATGGAATCAATACGAGCTGTATTGAAATTGCCGGTACCAATCAGATTGATCAAATCTTCCTCAGAGATGGAATTGACCAACTCTTCCCATTTGGGATCATCGAAGCTTACCCCGATCATATCATAGAGCTGCAACGTTGTAGGAATCGGATTCAGGGAAGCGTCCGGAGTATAATACGGTGCGTCCTGATCATTATAGACAAAGGTCAGCGCGTTAAACAAATCGCTGTCGATCTCACGGTCTGCCTGTGTCGGAGCACTTGGATATGTGGAATCGAAAGAAAACCGGGACATGACTGACGCATACTTCTGCATATAATCGGTCATTTCATCAAACTGGTTATCACTTGCAGTCGAAGCCCCATCAATATCCATGGCGTACATGATGGTTTCCGGAACATAGAAGCTCCGGGAGAGCATATGCTCCTCATCCTGATTCCATGCCTGATGTGCATTCTGCCCGATATACAGCCGGTAGATACCCTGTTCCAGTTCATAGCCTTTAAAGCCGTTGCCATTGGCATCAACGTGGTCGTAAGACACCATATCAGAAGCTTTCAGCTTCAAGGTAACACAACCCGATTCGCCGGGCTGCAAAAGTGCAGTCTTCGCATAGTCACCAAGCACAACATGTGCTTTTTCAATACCACCATTGTAGTAAGGTGCCGAGTAATACAGCTGCACGACATCCTTGCCGGCGAACTTGCCGGTATTGGTCACCTTGACAGTGATCGAGATCTCCTGTTCAGGATCCTCGATCAAGCCGGTTGCAGTCGTCTCAGATTCAACCAGCTCCCACTGGAAGTCGGTATAGGACAAACCATAGCCAAACGGATAGACAACATTGCTGTCATACACACCGCCATCATCACCGAAACGATAGATTTCCTGGAAGCTTCGCGTTTCATAATAACGATAACCAAGGAAGATACCTTCCTCATACTGGACGTAATAATAGCCGGACTCAGCGCCGCCCTGAAGGTACATATTGCCCTTCACTTGCCGGTTGTCGCCAAAGTTCTGCCAGGTCGGGTCCTGTGTAAAATCACGAACATAAGTATCTACCAAACGCCCAGAGGGATTAACCGCACCAGTCAATACTTTGCCAACTGCACTGGCACCGGTTCCGCCGGGAAAGCCGATCCACAGCGCAGCGTCGATTTCTGCCCGATCATTCAGGAAACCAAGTTCCATCGGCTCCGCACTGTTGATCAGCACGATCACCTTGTCAAATCCCGCGTGGCACACCTCATCAAGCAAACGTTCCTCGTTCTCATCCAGTTCAAGATAATGCTGACCCTCCTTGGCACCGGAAACCGGAGCACCGCCGTACTCCGTAACCATCGTCCGCGGAAGATCAAAGCCCTCGCCGCCAATGCGGGAGATCACCACGATCGCAGCATCCTGATAATCCTTGTAGCTGTCGATGACATCGTTGGGATATTTGTCATAAGGTGTCTCACCAATCGTCAGACCGGTCGTTGAACTGCCGATGGCAGGATTCGCCTCACGCCCAGACCCAGATGCAGAGCTTTCGTAAAACTCCATCAGCTTTGGATTGAGTGTAATGCCGGCATTTTTCATTCCTTCGTAAAGTGACACACTCGTCTCTGCACTACCACCACCAGAACCTGAACCGCCAAGCACCAGATTAGCAGAATTCTTTCCGAAAACGCTGACGTGCATAGCACCTTCCGTCAAAGGCAGCGCCTGAGATTCATTTTTTAAAAGAACAAAGCCTTCCTCGCAAATCTCCTGATTCAACATTCCCGCAGCCATCTGCGCCTGCTTTTTTTGCTCTCCGGAAGAGAGCTCCTGACCTTGCGCATTCCGTTCAAAATCCTTGATGCCGGGATCAAACTGCTTGAAGCTGGCAGTCTTGTCGTAATACTGTACGGCGTTCGGATCGCCGCTTTGCAATACGCGCCGTTCACCGCCCAGTACGGTTGAAATCGTATTCGCCAGGAAAGGATTTAGCGTCGCCACCAGAGATACTGTGCCAAACAGCACAATCATCAAAGGTGCGATGATCATAAACGGTCTGCATTGTTTCCAAAGCATATGCAGAATGCCGGGTTTTTTTTGCTTCTTCATGTTTTCACCTCAAATCACAACAAGATCAAAGTTGTACAAACACGGCTGCCACATCAGCGGTGCAGACGCGCCATCAATTCGGATATAATCCAGTCCAGGACCGCCGGTCGCTCCACCGAAAAGCGTATTGGGTTTGACTGTGATCCGGATCTTGTTTTCACCGGCGTTCAGCTTGATTTTTCCGGCACTGAACTCCTCAAAAACCGTATAGCTCTGGCGGGCTCCCGGAACATGAAAGCTACCAAAGGACAAGGATGCACCATTGACAGAGACATCCAGTGTAGACGGGTCGAAAGAGATGTCATCGCCCAACTCCTGCCCCAGGGATAGCAGCAATTCACCTTCTGTATCTGCCCCAGAATAGATCGTGTACTCAAAATACATGTTCGGGCTGTGCAGATAACCCAAGAAGAAATGGTTGCCTGCCGTCTCGTTGCGGCAAATCAGACCTTCATCAGCAGGAGCGCCGGAGTAACCGACACCTGTCTTTCCGGCAAGATTCAGGTATTCCGCTTCAAAAACCGTGGTTTCTGTCATCGGCTCCTGAATGTTCATATAGACGGTGCATGTTGCCTCAGAATAGCCCTCTGCCGAGGCAATGACAGTAAAACGGGCGCGTTTCGTGGAGCGAGTAGGCGTGCCGGTCAACTCACCGTCGCTGCTCAGCGCAAGTCCAAGTTCCTTCAGGATTGCTGCGTTCTTTTCGTCCACAGAATAGGTGATCACCTCTTCACCCGCGTAGGCTGTTGCAACCGAACGGTCGAAGGCTTCTCCTCGTATTGCGCCCTCAAGCGTCATGGAATTGTCATAGCCCACCTGGCTGCCCATGATGTTCAGCGTGAAGGTTCTGCGCTGATCCTCGCAGCCTGCGGCATGAGCGATGATATCAAAGGACTGAACTCGTGAAGCCTTGGGAGTTCCGAAAATGGCACCGTTCGAATACAAAGTCAGGCCCTCAGGGAGCTGGCTGCCTTCTGCCAGTTCAAACGTCAGCTCGTTGTTATTCAGGCTCATCACACCGGCTGCTACGCCCGTCTGATTCAAGTAGTATTCATTCTCATAGGCGCTCTTCAGATCGCCGCCATTATAATTCAGAATCGTGCCAGTTTCGTTGCTTTTATGATCAATGATTACATCCAGCTTGAAAACGGCCTCGGTATCCGAATATCCCTTAGCTTCCGCTACAACCGTGAAAGGTACACCTCGCTGAACAGTGGTCGGCGTTCCGGTGATGACTCCATTTTTATTCAACGTCAGCCCCTCAGGAAGCACAGAGCCCTTTGCCAGCTTAAAGGTGACTTTCTCTGTCGTGTCTGATATGTAGGCAACGGAAGCCGCATATTCGACGCCTGCTTTGGCATCCGCCAGGGTGATACCTGTAAATGTCAGGAAGGGCTTGACTACATTGATTGTGATCTCTGCTTCCACAGGATCGCAGCCTTCAGCCGATGCACGCACTGTAACAACACGGCCCTTCATTGGCCTGGGATAGGCACCGAGAATGGTTCCATCCTCTGCAATTGTCAAGCCTTTAGGCATATCTCCGTCAATCACCTCGTAGGAGATATGGTCCGCGCCTGTTGCAAGCGCCACTGAACCGGAATCGGCAACATCAATGATGCAATTCACTTCGGCATTTTCATACACAAGAAATGCCTGCTCCGGCGCTTCCTGTTCATTGGCGACGCTGTTTTCCGCAGCCTCTGTCGGCTTTACCGCAGCTTGCTTTGATCCCTGCCCCTCGTTCTGTATGATGAAAATTGCTGCGGCTGTTGCTATTGCGAGGAACACAAGCAGACCAATGAGACGTTTTGTTCCTTTCTTCACGCGAATCATCCTCCATTTACAAAAGCGGAGGACAGAAGTATGCCTCCTTGTCCTCCGCTCAGTTTATGTCACTTGATATAATTAGGGCAGGACATGAATGGTCACAGCCGTGGTCAGAGAAGCATCCACTTCCTGAGAAGCAGCAGTAACCTCGACCGTATAATCACCGGTCTGGGTTGTCACACCGCAGATGCTGCCGGCAGGGCTGATCCACAGACCAGCGGGCAGTTCGCCACCAGTAACCGTGTACAGAACAGGCTTTTCTACTGTATTGTAGTAGTTCACAGCACCCCAAGCGCCAGGCACCACAACAATCTTGCCATCCACACCGCCGTTCACTGCAATGCATATGTTTGCCTGTTCACCAGCCCTGATTTCAGCTTCCTGTTCGCCGGCGTAGGTCAGCTCCGAAATGTAAGCGAAATCAGCAGGCTTTTCGCTGGTATCCTGCAGGAACATGATTACACGAACCTGCTCGCCGATGGACTTGCCTTCAGCGTTGCGCAGATTGATCAAACCCATGTAATAACCATCCAGTGCTTTTTCAGCGATCGTACCGCTCAGGATACCAGTCTGAGGATCAATGCTCAGACCCAGCGGCAGATTCAGTGCCTCATAAGTCACTTCACCGTCAGTACCATGGATCTTGCTGCTCATATCCAGGTTGATCTCCTGACCACGTTCCACATCGCCCACTATAACCTTGCCAAAGACCTTGAAGTTACCGATCCAGGGATTGCCGCCATCCACAGAAAATTCATTCCAATAAGACTCATAGAAATTCATCTCAGAGGAATTTGCAACAACATACAGGGATTCCTGAGCTGCCTTGCGCAGCGCAGCCACCTGAGTAGCAGTCAGCCCTTCACCGGACAGGGTCAGGGCATCTGCACCAAGGTTGCCCAGCCACAGATTGTTGCCGACACGGATCAGTGCATCAGGATTTGCATACTGCGTCATGCTTCCGCCGAAGTCGGTCACCACAGTGCCCTCAAAGCCCCACTCATTCCGCAGGATATCGGTCAGCAGACCATAGTTTTCAGAGCAGTTGGTCAGACCAATGCGGTTGAAGGCAGACATGATCGCCTTGGTACCGCCTTCCTTAACAGCCATTTCAAAGGGCTTCAGGTAGATTTCACGGATAGTCTGCTCGTCTGCATAGGTGACCAGACCAGCCAGTGTATCACGGTTGGTTTCCTGATCGTTGAGTGCAAAGTGCTTCACAAAGGTGATTAGACCCTTGTCGGTCATGCTCTTCACCACGGAAGCGCAGATCTTGCCAGCCAGGAAGCCATCTTCAGAATAGTACTCAAAGTTACGACCAGAGAAAGGTGTACGGTGCATGTTGGTGGCAGGGCCATAGATGCCGGTGCAGTGCGTCCACAGACCTTCTTCCGCCAGACAGTCGCCTTCCTTTGCCGCCAGATCGGTGTTCCACGTCGCAGCAACCATCACAGGTGCAGCATAGAAGACGCCCGTTACGCCAAACTTTTCACCCATCTGATAGACGAAGCCCACAGGGCCGTCCACCGCGTGAGTAACCGGGATACCCAAACGTTCAATGCCGGGAATACTGTAGTTGCCGGACATCATAGCGCCCAGCTCCGCAATGGTAAACTGATCCATAAAGGCAGTCCACTTGGGATCTTCGCGATCCAGACCAATCAGTTCAGCAAACTGGATCGGCGCGGCGGGAGCGGTTTCACCCTCTGCCAACTCGATCGGATCGGCCTGAACAGGCATTACATCCGTATACCAGGGCTGATCCTCATCGAACGCAGCATCGACAACAGTCATCTCCAGTTTGTCGAAGGTTTCTTCATCAATGACCAGATCGTCCTCATCCATATAGGTGGGGAAGCTGTCTTCCCAATCACTGCGGCTCAGGCGGACAGCATTGCCGTCTTCGAAATGCTCGCTGACTTCGTCGAAGCGGTTTTCAACCGCATTGCCGGTAACAGGATCCGTTTCATACAGGATGCTTTCATCCAGCGTAAAGGTGCCGGCAGCACCATTGGTCCATGCATCGTGCGCATTGGTACCAACATACAGCGTATAGGTGCCGGGATCCAGCTCATAGCCGCAGAAATCATTCAGGTTCGCATCGTTGTAGTCATAGGATGCCATGGTGTAAGGATCGACTGTAATAGTCACAGTCTCACTTTCACCGGGCGCAAGCAGCTTGGTCTTGGCAAAACCAGCCAGCACAACATGTGCCTTTTCGATTTCACCAGCCAGATAAGGCGTGGAAGCATACAGCTCAACAACATCCTTACCGGCTACAGAACCGGTGTTGGTTACGGTCACTTCCACATCGATCTTTGTGTCACGGGAAATGCCGGCGTTTTCAGGGAACTTCGCATTCCACTGGAAGGTGGTGTAGCTCAGACCATAGCCGAACGGATAGACCACGTTCTCAGCATACCATTCCTCGCCATCGCTGAAACCACGGGTCTCATAATAACGATAGCCGACATAGATGCCTTCTTCATACTCGACCATATGATACTTGGTCGCTTCACCGTTTTCAAGAACCAGCGTATTGTTGGCGGCATCGGCACGGCCATTTTCGGCATTGACAGCAAAGTTCTGCCAGGCAGGAGAGGCTGTGAAATCCGCCGCATAAGTATCAACCGTACGGCCGGAAGGGTTCACTGTACCGTTCAGGATCTCACCCAGTGCTTCAAAGCCGGTTACACCGGGGCAGCCTGCCCACAGGATCGCGTCCACACCTTCGTCAGCCTGAACAGAACCAAGCTCCAGCGGAGTGCCGGCATTCAGCACGATTACAACCTTGTCAAAATTCTCCTTGGCAAAGGCAATCAGATCCTTCTCGTTCTGATCCAGTTCAAGATAGTGTTCGCTTGCATCATTGCGACCAGGAACGACGGTTTCGTTGCCTTCCTCATCCACCAGATAGGAAGTCGTGGGCAGATCGTAGCCCTCGCCGCCGATACGGGAAATGAACACCAGCGCAGCGTCAGCATAATCAGCGCAGCTCTGCTTTTCTGCGTCCGTATATCTCTCCATCGGCGTTTCAGCTACCGCATAGCCGCTGGGCATCGAACCCTGGGCAGGCGTAGCAGGGCGGGCGCTGCTGGATTTTTCAGCATCACGATAGAAAGCCTCCATCACCGGGTTGACGGTAAAGCCTGCCTTCCAAAGGCTGTTATACACATCAACCTTAGGCATGCCGCCGCCAGCTGAACCGCTGCCGCCGTAGACAGGCTCCACAGAGTTACGACCCAGTACCGTAATCTTGCAGCCCTCTGCCACATTCATCGGCAGCGCCCCATTGTTCTTCAGCAGGATCATACCCTCTTCAGCGATCTCGCGAGTGACATTCTCCGCATTTGCAAGTGCCACAAGATAGGTGTCAGTCGTCGGGGCAAAACCAGTTTCCACTTTTTCAGCGGAGGCACTGACCACCGTCCCGAATCCCAGGGACATTACCAAAGCCAAACTGGCGGCCTTGGCTGCGAGGTGTTTCATTCTCCTCATGTTCTCGACCTTCCTTTGGGTTGTTATTTGTCGGAACTACCGACGTTGCCGTCAGTCTATCAGAAGATGAAAGACAACACAATATGAACCACCTATTCTACCTGTTTGTTCACTCGAATGGTACAATATCCACCCAATCGCACAAAAAAGAGAGCCCATCATGGCTCTCCTTTGCCAATAGCGGATCTCCTTCTTCATCAGCTTTATCAAACAGTCTCCGTTTTTTTCGGATGGTCTGCATCATATTGCCCAACAGGGAAAACCAGATCAATGCTGAAGGTATCCTCTGTAGGCATGATCGAAATCATTCCTGCGTATTTCTCCGCCAGTAGCCGAATGCTTTTAACGCCAAAGCCATGGATCTGTTTATCTGCTTTGCTGGTCATCGGCAAGCCATCCTGCAACTCCGGCAATTGATTCACATAGTTTTCACAATGGACTTTCACATAACAGCCCTGTCGGATTACTGTCAGCGTAATGTTCTGTTTATCCTTTTCCGGCAGCTTCAATACTGCTTCCAATGCATTGTCAAGCATATTTCCAAAGAGTATGTAGATGTCCGTCTCTTCCATGAAAGCAATGGCTTTCCCATCCGCCATACAGCTAAGCCTTACATCCTTCTGATAGCATTTCAAGTTTTCTTCCGTTAATATTACGTCAAGTGCCCGGTTGCCGGTCTGGATCTGCGCATCATACAGTTTGATATTGGCAATCAGCTCGTTCAGGTTTTTTTCATTTTTGCTTTTCAGTGCGTAATACTTCAAATCATGCAGACGCAGATTCAAAACGCCCATCATATCTTTCGCAATCTGATAATGCTCCGCCTGCTTGTCCTGCATTTGGCGGATGGTGATCAATTCAGCTTCCTTCTTGTTGATATCCGATAATCCAAAGAGAATGAACATCGAAACCACGCAGTAGGATGCACGGAAAAAACCTAACAGCCACCCTGCTTCTGTCAGGTAGCTCTCAAGCGCTGTTCCGATAAAAAGAATCAGGAACAGATTCATCATCGACACAAGGATCGTGCGTTTTGAGTCCAGATAGCGGATGTTTTGGGTCACCTTTCGTACAATCAGCCAATAAGCTGCCAGATAGCATACGACATAAGCTAACGACCTCATCCACTGGTGATCAGCAATGGTGATGCCTGTTGCCCACCAAAGAATTTCCTGCAATCCATAGGACATGCTTTCCAGAGAATAACCTGCTGCGAGGCAAAACCAGTTCCGGCTCATTTTGCCTTCAAAGCAAATCAGAAGCAGCCCGAAAACAAACGCCAGATGCTCGATCCAAACCAACATGTAGCCATTCCATCCCGGCAGTCCCGTCCATTGGATTAGCTGAATATTGATTCGGGTCAGCCAGGGCATTCCGAAATACCCCATGATATGAAACGCTGCTACAGAAAAGCAAACCCGCCACGGGAAGCCATTTCTCTTTTCCAGGCCACCGCTTAACAACCAGCAGGCAATGGTCAAGGCCCAGAAAAAACCCACATGAAGCCAGTATTCATTGAATAGACTGATGATCATTGACACACCCTAATTCCTTCGCTTTCTTACAAACTCAAATAATGAACAAAGGCTTCCAGAAAGCTTTTTTTTTGCGACCTTGAAATGCTGAGACGTTCATCATTGATATAGACCTCGTCATCCTGCACTTTTCGGACATGAGACAGATTTACCAAATAGCAGCGGTTGCAACGTGCAAAATGAAAGTTTTTTATTTGATCCTCGACATCCTTCAGCGCTCCAAAGACGTCTATTTTCTCATTCTCCAGGTGATAATAGACCCGATGGTTCATTACCTCAATATACAAGATATCATGAATTGGAATGCGGTTGATGCTCTCCTTTTTCACCACAGTGATGGCATCCTGTTCAAACTGAGTCACTTTTTTCAATGCTCGTTTGATCTTCATTGCAAAATCGTAGAAATTGACCGGCTTTACGATGAAGTCCATGGCAGATACCTCATACCCGGCTAACGCATACTGCGCCATATTCGTCACAAAAATGATGACTGCGTTCTCATTGGCCTCTCGGAAACGTTTTGCCGCCTCCATACCATTGATACCGGGAAGCTCAATGTCAAAAAGTGCCATGTGATACTGCCTCATATCCCTGCATGCAATCAATTGTTCTGCTGTATCATATACATGAATATTGGCTGACATCTGCTTCTCCGCCAAGATGGTGTTCAGATATGTTCTGATTGTATCCGATGCAGCCACATCATCCTCTACCACAGCTATTTGAAGCATACAGTTGACTCCTCTCCTGACCCATATACAGTGGGTGAATTGAACTTCGCTCATGTCTGCGATCAACCAGCAATCTATGGCACAAATTGCACATCCTGTTTTCATGATGTCTCAGTTTGTTGACATAAGCAAACTTGGTTTGAATGGCAGAATAAAGAAATTCGGCTATTCTTTCATTTGCAGAAAGGACTATTCTCACCCCATTCGCGGGGGAATAGCTTCTTGTCTACAGTCTGATATCATGTTTTTTGAAACGAATGACCGTTCTGCACGCTTTGGCTATGACAGCGCCATGCTGAAATCCAACTACGCTATGCTCACGCTTGTGGATCTCCATACTTTTTCTGGTATATTCGATGCATTGGCTGACTATCAGCAGGTGCGGACAGGTATGCCCCCGCACTCCTATCATGTCTGCCTCATTGCAAAGAAGGTAAGTCCTTGCCTTGGACAGTGCCTCAAACTCAATGGCACGATTATGGACACCCTCGCCTTCGGCTAACGCTTCCTACTGCCGAGCGCGTTGTGTTCTCTCACCACTTAGTTGTTGCTCTTGCTGGGCGCCCTATGAAAAAGAAGACAGGATCTGCATAAGCGCATCACTGTCTTCCTTCAGCGTGTCGATCAGCGTTTGGAGCGGGGCAAGCATTGCGCTAATAGCTTTTCACTCCGTTCTCTTTCCACGCCGGAATAGAGAGGCTTGGCCCGCTTTCTCGCAGGTGCGTCCGATTCCAAAAAACTGCGTCAGTTTTTCCTTGGACGCTGCATCGCTGATGACAATCTTCCTTTCGAAAGCACTCGTTGCCATAGCCACTCCTCCTGTTACTATATATTTGCCCCTTGATTTATGGCAGCCAGCCATAGGCATGGGACATCTCGTTGCCTAAACTGTTAGAATAGAGAGGTAATGGTCTGACCTTCGTCTCCAAGGGCTTTTACGTCCGCGAGAAAGTCAGTCAGCCATCCTCCTGTTACTATATATTTGCCCCTTGATTTATGGCAGCCAGCCATAGGCATGGGACATCTCGTTGCCTAAACTGTTAGAATAGAGAGGTAATGGTCTGACCTTCGTCTCCAAGGGCTTTTACGTCCGCGAGAAAGTCAGTCAGCCATCCTCCTATTCGCAGTGTTCGATTTGTGCAGGTAGAGCCATTGCGTTCGTGTCATCAAACAGATAGAACCGGCAACAGGAAAGATGGCCTTTGTCCATTACAAGTTCAGTACAGGAGTGATTCTATGAACGCAGTAGGTATTGATGTTTCCAGCAGGAAAAGCACAGTTGCGGTGCTTCGTCCTCTGGGGGAAGTTGTTTGCTTGCCTTTTGATGTGACTCACGATATAGCAGGGCTTGCTTCACTGGTCGAGAAGTTGAAGGCTCTTGACGGTGAAACCCGCGTCGTGATGGAACACACAGGGCGTTACTATGAAGCAGTTGAAAAAGCGCTGCACGAAGCAGGACTTTTTGTCTGCGCTGTTAATCCGCTTCTCATCAAGGAGTACGGTGCTAATTCTCTGC
>OLPI01002916.1_pt1 | contig 12721 bp, 13 predicted proteins | sample 1672361 | NCBI WGS metagenome assembly OLPI01 (sample SAMEA3136675, study PRJEB25190) | human gut metagenome
TTAACAGCGCCATGCGCTTCATACCGCTTCCGTTGACGGGTCGAATCATTGTTGTTTCCTCCTGAAATAGCTGCCGACGAGTGCCGCGGCCAGATTAATGAGCATGGTCAGCAGCATCAAGATGGCTGCGATGGCGAACACCAGTCCCGTATCGCTCGACTCCTTGGCGTAGAAGTACAGCGCCACCGTCAGCGTCGCGCCCGCGTTGTGCATGCCCTCAAAGAAGTTGTAGAGCATGTGCGCCGAGCCCGCCGTGAATAAGAGCGCCGCCGACTCGCCGAGGATGCGGCCGACGGACAGGATGCAGCCGGTGATGACGCCGTCCACGCAGCCGGGCAGCACCACGGTGCGGATGACACGCCACTTGCCCGCACCGAGGCCGAACGCGCCCTCGCGGTAGCTCTGTGGCACGGTTTTGAGGCTCTCCTGCGTGGTGCGCATGATGGTCGGCAGGTTCATGATGACGAGCGTGAGCGCGCCGGCCAGCAGCGATGTTTTCATGTTCAGAAACTGGCAGAAAAACAGCATGCCCACAAGGCCGTAGATGATCGACGGGATGCCGGAGAGCGTCTCGGCCGCGTACTCGATGGCGCCGATGAGCCGGCGGTTCGTGGCGTACTCGGTCAGGTAGATGGCCGCGCCCACGCCGAGCGGCAGGACGATGAGCAGCGTCGCAATGACGATATAGAGCGTGTTGAGGATGTCCGGCAGGATGCCGATGCGGTCGGACAGGTAGCTCGGCGCGGTGGACAGCAGCGTCCACGACACGTTCGGCAGGCCCTTGATGAGCACGTAGGCGATCAGAAACAGCACGAGCGCCGCCGTGATAATGGCCGCCGCACCCATGAGGATGCGCATGGTGAGAATATAGGCCCTGCGGCCGCCGGAAACGGCTTTCTTTTTCATTTGTCCCCCTCCTTATTGCGCTTGAGGAAGAAGTTGAGCGTGGCGTTGATGAGCATGATGAACAAAAACAGCACCAGCGCGATGGAAAACAGCGCCTGCCGCTGCAGGCCGCCGGAGTAGGACATTTCGCTGGCGACGGCGGTGGTCAGAAAGCGCACGCTCTGAAACAGGCTCGGCATATTCGGCACATTGCCCGACACCATCATGACGGCCATGGCCTCGCCGATGGCGCGGCCGACGCCGAGCACGACGGCGGCGGCAATGCCGCTCTTCGCCGCCGGGACGGAAACCTTGAAATACGTCTCGATGGGCGTCGCGCCGAGCGCGAGCGATGCGTCCTCATACTCGGGTGGCACGGCCTCGAGCGCCGTGACGGACACCTTGATGATCGACGGCAGGATCATGATCGCCAGCACGACGATGGCGGCGAGCAGGCTCGCGCCGTCGGCCAGGTGAAACACCTTGCGGATGCCCGGCACGAGCACGAGCATACCCACAAGGCCGTAGACGACCGACGGGATGCCGGCCAGCAGGCTCACGGCCGATTCGAGCACGGTCTTGAGCCGCGGCGGGGCGACCTTCGCCAGATACACGGCCGTCAGGAAGCCCAGCGGCACGCCGAGCACGATGGCCCCGGCCGTGCCGTATACACTTGTCAGAATGAACGGCAAAATGCCGTACGACGGCTCTGCCGCCGTGGAGGCCCACGTCTTGCCGAACAGGAACGGGACGAGCCCGATCTTCCGGATGGCGGGGATGCCGGAGACGATCAGGTACACGCTGATGAGCAGCACACACCCGACGGTGATAAGGCCAAGGAGCAGAAACACGCCATGCACGACCGTCTCCAGAACTTGAGATCTCTTTTTCATATCCAGCACCTCTGTATATGCGAAAGGCGGCTGGTCTCCAGCCGCCTGTACGCTTGTCTGTGGCTCAGGCCACCGGGACTGCGCCCGCCGCGGAGATGATGGACGCGGCATCTGCAGAGGTCGCAAAGTCGAAGAACTTCTGCGCGGTCTCGCTCAGGGCCACGCCTTCCTTCGTCACGAGGACGAACGGACGCTGCACGAGGTAGGTGCCGTCCTTGACGGTCGCTTCCGTCGGGGCAACACCGTTGACGGTCAGGGCCTTGACGCTGTCCTTGATGGCAGCCAGAGAGGCATAGCCGATAGCGTTCGGGTTCTGGGACACGGTAGTGATGACATCGCCCGTGGAGGTCAGCTCCTGACGGTACTGGCAGCCATCCTTCGTGTCGGTGATGGACTCGAAGCCGTCGCGCGTGCCGCTGCCGGCCTCGCGGCCGATGAGGACGATCTCGGCGTCGTTGCCGCCGACATCCTTCCAGTTGGTGATCTCACCGGTGTAGATCTTGGCGATCTGCTCCAGGGTCAGGTCCTTGACGGGGTTCTGGGGGTTGACGATGATGGCAATGCCGTCGAGGGCGAGGGTGGTCTCCTTCAGGCCGGATGCCTTCTCGTCGTCCTTGAGCGCGCGGCTCGACAGGCCGATGTCGCAGCGACCCTCGGAGACGGCCTGGATGCCGGAGCCTGAGCCAGTCGGGTTATAGGTGAAGGTCGTGCCCGAGTTTGCTTCCATGAAGGACTCGCCGAGCGCGCCGATGACTTTTTCCATCGAGGTGGAACCGTCGGTCGAGACCGTGCCGCCGGCAGCGGCCGTGTTGTTATCATCCGCCTTCTGGCCGCAGCCCGCAAACAGCGAGAGCGCCATGACGGCAATGCACAAAATGGTAATGATCTTTTTCAAGATGAAGTGCTCCTTTCGAACTTCGATTTTGATTTTGGTTTTTTGTTTCCTACGCTTCACAGGATAAGCAGGGGATGTAAAAACGAAAAGAGCGCTTATGTAAAATGCGTGTAAAATTGTAAAACACCGCAGTTTGCAGCGCGTTTTTCACCCAATTTCGTATCTCACGTTGATAAACAGACGTTTTCCGTGCGACTGTCAGCAAATATTTCATGAAAAATCTGCGCATATTTTCATCCCCTACGGGGGCTTACAGTTTCGGCCGCCGTCCGTTATACTAATGACAATGCTCCGAAACGGAGAAATACAGGAAGAGAGGATACACGCACTATGCGAAATCGAAGATGGATCTGCCTGCTGCTGGCAGTCTTGACGCTGCTGGCCTGCACGGCCTGCGGCGTAAAAACGAACGACGGCGCCTCCGGCGACGTGCGCACGCTCACCGACAGCAAAAACCGCACCGTGGAAGTCCCCAAACAGGTGGACCGCATCGTGTGCGTCGGCGTCGGCTCGCTGCGCTACAGCTGCTATGTCGGCGCGGCTGACCGCGTGGTCGGCGTGGAGGACTACGAGACCAAGGCCGGCATGAGCCGCCTGTATAACTACGTAAACTTCGACAAATTCAAGGACCTGCCCGTCACCGGCACGAACGGCGAGCCGTATGTGGAGCAGATCATCGACGTCGCACCGCAGGTCATCGTCATGAGCGCCTACGCCTCGTGCGATGCGGACGAGCTGAGCGCGAAGATCGGCATCCCGGTCTTTGTCGTGCCCGGCAGCGACACCACGCTCGATGACGCCGCCTACGAGACCATCCGTCTGCTCGGCGAGCTCTACGGGCTGGAAACGCGTGCGCAGGAGCTGACCAAGTACCTCAAGGGCATCCAGGCCGACCTCGACACGCGCACGGCCAAGATTGCAGACGATCAGAAGCCGTCCGTCTATGTCGGCGGCGTGTCCTTCAAGGGGCAGCACGGCTTTGAGGGCACGGAGGCAGGCTACGGCCCGTTTGCGCTCATCCACGCCAAAAACCTCGCCGACACGACCGGGCAGACCGGCGCGTTCAACATCGACACTGAGCAGGTGCTCGCCTGGGACCCGGACGTGATCTTCCTGGACTTTAATGGTATGCCCCTGATCAACGAAGATTATCAGGCGAATCCTGCATTTTATAACAGTCTCACCGCTGTGCGCAGCGGCAGGGTCTACTCGCAGATCTCGTTCCGCTCCTCGGCCTCCAATCTGGAGACGGCGCTGGCCGACGCCTATTATGCCGCCTGCGTGCTGTATCCGGAGCAGTTTGCCGACATTGACCCCGAGGCCAAGGCCGGCGAGATCTTTACGGAGCTGCTCGGCTCCAACCCCTATCCTGATCTGAAGGAGGCCGGGTATGCATTCCGTGCCATCACACTCGGCGAGTAAGCCGCACGATTCCGACTACAGCCGCAACCGCGCCAGAAGCATCCGCTTTCTGATCCTGCTGGCGGCCATTCTGGCGCTCGCGTTCTTTTTGTCGCTGCGCGCCGGGTCTTACAACACGCCCGCCGCCGAGCTCATCCGGGGCATCTTCGGCCGGGCGTCGGACGCGAAGATCAATCTCGTCATCCGCAATAACCGCCTGCCGCGCATCTGCACCGCCATGGTCGCCGGCGCGGGACTGGGGCTGGCCGGGTGTATCCTGCAGGCCGTGCTGCGCAATCCGCTCGCCTCGGCCTCTACGCTCGGCGTGTCGCAGGGTGCGACGTTCGGCGCAGCCGTCGCCATCATCGGTCTCGGCCTGAGCCAGGCCGGCAGCTGGGCTATTCCGCTGTGCTCGTTTCTCGGCTCGCTGCTTGTCGCGGCCGTCATTCTGGGGCTGAGCCAGTTCAAGCAGATCTCCTCGGAGGGCATCGTGCTCGCGGGCGTCGCCATCAGCTCCATGCTGACCGGCGCGACCACGCTGCTGCAATACTTTGCCGATGAGGTTGCACTCTCGTCGCTCGTATTCTGGACGTTCGGCGACCTCGGCAGCACGGACTGGCAGTCCCTGCGCGGCATGGCGCTGGCCGTACTGCTGCTGATCGGCTACTGCTACCTGCACCGCTGGGACTATAACGCCCTGCTCTCCGGCGAGGAGACGGCGCTGAGTCTCGGCATCCATGTGCGGCGGCTGACACTCACGAACGTTGTGCTCACGTGCTTTGTCTGCTCGGTGATCGTGTCGCACGTCGGTCTCATCAACTTCATCGGTCTCGTTGCGCCGCACATCGTGCGCATGGTCGTCGGCAACAACTATATCTATCTCATCCCCGGCTCCGTGCTCGCCGGCGCGGCGCTGCTGCTGCTGAGTGATCTGGCCGCGCGCGTGATCATCATGCCCGTCATTCTGCCGATCGGCGCGCTGACGGCGTTTCTCGGCGGCCCGCTGTTTTTGTACCTGCTGTTCAAGGGGAGGGGCCGGACATGATCTGTGTGGACCATCTCTGCTATCACTATAAGGGCGGGCGGCCGATCCTCCGCGATGTGAGCTTTGAACTGGAGACCGGGCACTTTCTGGCCGTGCTCGGCAACAACGGCGTCGGCAAGAGCACACTGCTCAAGTGCATGAACCGTATCCTCACGGCTGACAGCGGGCACTGCCGTATCGACGGTGAGGATCTGCTCACGCTCTCCCACCGGGAGATCGCAAAACGCGTAGCCTTCGTGGCACAGCACGTGCCCGACACACAGATGACCGTGCACGACATGGTCATGCTCGGACGGCGGCCCTACATGACCTGGGGCGTGACGGAGCACGACCACCATGTCGTGCACGAGGCCATGCGCTATCTGAATCTGGAGGACATGCGCGGCCGGTTCCTCAACCGGCTCTCCGGCGGCGAGCGGCAGAAGGTCATGCTCGCCCGCGCGCTGGCGCAGGAGCCGACGCTCCTGCTGCTGGACGAACCGACCAGCAATCTCGACATCCGCAATCAATATCAGGTGCTGCAGATCACGCGCGACCTGTGCCGCGAGCAGAATCTCACGGCGATGATCGTCATCCACGACCTGAACCTCGCGCTGCGGTTCTGCGACCGCTTTCTGCTGCTGCGCGAGGGCGAGGTGTACCGTTACGGCGGCGCGGAGATCTTCGACGCCGACGCCCTGCGGGACGTCTACGGCGTGACGGGCAGCATCGTGGACGTGCAGGGGCACAGGCTCGTGCTCATTGATGACGAAGAAAAGGAGACAAGATCATGACCAACTGGGAAACCTGCGTACAATTTCACGGCCACGCCTGCGGCGGGCTGACGATCGGATATAAGGCCGCGTGCTACGCCGCCGAGCTGCTGGAGCTGTCCTTCTCCGGCGACGAACAGGTCGTGTGCATCGCGGAAAACGACGCCTGCGGCGTGGACGCCATTCAGGCGCTGCTCGGGTGCAGCATCGGCAAGGGCAACCTGCTGTTTCATATGCGCGGCAAACAGGCGTTCTCGTTTTATAACCGCGCCACGGGCAAGTCCGTGCGCCTGGTGCTCCGGCCGCGGCCGGAGGGGATGACGCGCGAGGAATCCTTCGCCTACTATCAGGCGCAGAAACCGGCCGACCTGTTCGACGTCAAGCCGGCGACCATCCCGCTGCCAGAGCCAGCCAAACTATTTGACTCCTACCCGTGCGCGTGCTGCGGCGAGGTGACGGGCGCCAACTGGATCCGCCTCGTCGGCGGGCAGAAGCTGTGCCTCGACTGCGCCGGAAGCTACGACCGGTTCGACGTCTGAGAATAACAAAAAACTCCGGCTTCCGTGTTGGAAGCCGGATTTTTTATCCGCTGCACCTCAGCCGCGCAGCAGCGCGAGCTGGTAAAACGCGACGGCACTCGCCGCGGCCACATTGAGCGAATCGACCCCATGCGTCATGGGGATGCGCACCGTGTAATCGCACGCGGCGATCGTGTTGGATGCCAGCCCGTCGCCCTCCGTGCCGAGCACGATGGCAAGGCGCGGCACGGTACGCAGGCGCTTGTCGTCGATGCGCAGCGAATCGTCCCGCAGCGCCATGGCCGCCGTTTGAAAGCCGAGGGCGTGCAGCGTCTGCTGCCAGTCGCCGTCCTCAGGCAGGTACGTCCACGGCACCTGAAAGACCGTGCCCATGCTCACGCGGATGGCGCGGCGGTACAGGGGATCGCTCCCCGCGCTCGTCAGCAGCACCGCGTCCATGCCCAGCGCCGCCGCGGAGCGGAAGATCGCGCCGAGGTTCGTGGGGTTCATCACGTTTTCCAGCACCGCCACGCGCGACGCGTCCTGCAGCAGCACTGCCGGGTCGCGCAGCTTCGGCCTGCGCATCGCACAGAGCATCCCGCGCGTGAGATGAAAGCCCGTCAGCTGCGTCAGAACGTCCAGCTCCGCCGCGTAGACCGGCACGTCCGGGCACCGCGCCAGCAGCGCCGCGCCCTTGCCCTCAATATGCTTCTGCTCCATCAGAAACGACACCGGCGCGCAGCCCGCGTCCAGCGCCCGGCCGATGACCAGCGGGCTTTCGGCCACGAACAGCGCGTTTTCCGGGTCGGCGCGGTTCACCAGCTGGTTTTCCGTCAGCCGCGCGTAAACATCCAGCTCCGGCGCGTTAAAATCGGTGATCTGATGAATTTCCATGTTTTTTCGTCTCTTTTCGTCAGAATAGCTGTATTATAGCATTGACAAGCGGAGGCCGCAACTTTTATAATCGCATCGAATACAGATAAAGCGAGGATCAGACCATGTATCAGCTTGCAATTTTTGACCTGGACGGGACGCTGCTCGACACGCTGGCCGATCTGCGGCAGGGACTGAATTATGCGCTTTCCACGCAGGGCTTTGCGCCCAGAACGCTTCCGGAGGTGCGCGCGTTTGTCGGCAACGGCATCCGGAAGCTGATCGAGCGCGCCGTTCCCACAGGCACGGACGAGGCGCAGATCGAAGCGGTCTTCGAGGCGTTCAATCCCTATTACGCCGTCCACTGCGCGGATTTTACAACGCCCTATCCCGGCATTTCGGAGCTGCTGCGGCAGCTGCAGGCGGACGGCGTCGTGTCCGCCGTCGTGTCCAACAAGCCGGATTATGCCGTGAAAACGCTCTCCGCGCAATATTTCCCGGGACTTCTGGCCGCAAGCGCGGGCGCGAAGGACGGCGTGCGAAAAAAGCCCTGCCCGGACGCCGTGTTCGAGGTCGTCCGGCAGCTGGGAGTCGAGGCGCTGCGCGCCGTCTACATCGGCGACTCCGAGGTCGACGTGGCCACGGCCCGGAACGCGGGCCTGCCCTGCATTTCAGTCAGCTGGGGCTTCCGCGACCGGGATGTGCTCGTCAATGCGGGAGCCGAAACCATCTGTGACAGTATGGATGCGCTCTACCGTGCGCTGCGGGAGGGCTGAGGCGCGCATGGAGCGGAAAAATAACTACGAGATCCAGGCCGGACAGGCGCGGAAGCTGTTCTGCGCGCATGATCTGGACGCAGTCGCCCGCGCGCACGGATTGCGGACGGACGGGGATTTTTTATATCTGCGCCTGCTCAGTGAGGACTACCGCGTCAGCCGTGCAGACGGATATATCGCGCGCCGGGACTCCGGCGCGTGGCTCCCGGCGGACGGGTTTGACGAGACGCTCACGATCTTCGACCTGCTCTGCGACGCGAAGCCGGGCCGCAGAGCGGCAGGGGCGTGGAAAACGACGCTGGATTTCGGCGGACAGGTCCACCGGGGCCTGATGGAGCCGAATCGCGCGGACGCGCTGGAGCTGCTGTACGACCGGCGGCCGGAGCTGCTGGAGCGCGCCTGCCTGCGCCTCGGCGGCACGCCGATGGCGGGCGCGGATGTGAGCTTTTCGCTGCCGTTTTTCGAGGAGCTTCGCATTGCCGTCCAGTTCTGGCACGGCGACGACGAATTTGCGCCCCGCCTGCGCGTCCTGTGGGACGCGAACGCGGATCAGTATCTGCGCTATGAGACGATGTATTATGCCATCGGCCTGCTCAAATCCCGCCTGCGGGCATATGGCGGGGAATAAAAAGCAGCGTGTATGCAGCCCTTGCATACACGCCGGTTCCCATGTATAATGAAGCAAACCAAAAAAGAGGTACTGCCATGCTTGATTCCTATCTTTCCGCGCTCTGCCAATACGCCGTGCGCACGGGGCTGATCCAGACGGACGATGTGGTCTGCTGCCGCAACGCGCTGCTGGAAGCGCTTGCGCTTGATTCCTTTGACGAGGCTGCCGCGCCTGCGGAGGCGCCGCTTGCCGAGCTTTTGCAGACTTTGACGGACGACGCCGTTTCGCGCGGCGTGTGCCCGGACAATCAGACCGCGCGCGATCTGTTCGACACGAAGCTCATGGGCGTTCTCACGCCCCGACCGCATGAGGTCCGCACCAGCTTCCGCACGCTCTATGAAGTCTCCCCGCGCGAAGCGACCGACTGGTTCTACCGCTTCAGCCAGGATACCAACTATATCCGCCGCGACCGCATCGCGAAGGATAAGAAGTGGACGTATACCTGCGAATACGGAACGCTTGACATCACCATCAACCTGTCCAAGCCCGAAAAGGACCCGCGCGCCATCGCTGCTGCCAAAAACGCGCCGCAGTCCGGCTACCCCAAATGTGCCCTGTGCGCGGAAAACGAAGGCTACGCGGGCCGCATGAACCATCCGGCCCGGCAGAACCACCGCGTCATCCCGCTGCAGCTGGACGGCGGCGACTGGTACCTGCAATACTCTCCGTATGTCTATTACAACGAGCACTGCATCGTCCTGAACGCGGCGCACACGCCCATGCGCATCTCCGACGCGACGTTCCGGCGGCTGCTGGATTTTACGAAGCAGTTCCCGCACTATTTCCTCGGCTCCAACGCCGATCTGCCCATCGTCGGCGGCTCGATCCTGAGCCACGACCATTTTCAGGGCGGACACTATACCTTCGCCATGGAAAAAGCGCCGGTCGAGCTGCCGGTCACGTTTGCGGGCTTCGAGGATGTCCGTGCCGGGATCGTCAAATGGCCTATGTCCGTGCTGCGCCTGACCGGCTCAGACCCTGACCGGCTGTGTGCACTGGCGGATAAAATCCTTGCCGCGTGGCGCGGCTATACGGACGAAGCCGCCATGATCTTCGCCGAAACGGACGGCATTCCGCACAACACCATCACGCCCATCGCCCGCCGTAGGGGAGACGATTTTGAACTTGATCTCGTCCTGCGCAATAACCTCACCACGGCGGAGCATCCGCTGGGCCTGTACCATCCGCACGAGGCGCTGCATCACATCAAGAAGGAGAACATCGGCCTGATCGAGGTCATGGGCCTCGCCGTCCTGCCGTCGCGGCTGGACAAAGAGCTGTCACTTTTGAAGGATGCGATCCTGCAGAACCGCGACCTGCGCGCCGACGAGACGCTGCAGAAGCACGCGGGCTGGGCGGAGGAGCTGAAGACGCGGCACGCGTTCACGCCGGAAAACGCAGAGGAAATCCTGCGGCAGGAGGTCGGCGCAGTCTTCATGCAGGTGCTGGAGGACGCAGGCGTCTACAAATGCACCCCGGAGGGCCGCCGGGCCTTCCTCCGGTTCGTACAGAGCGTATAAAGCAAATAAAAGCGCCTTCTCTGCGGAGGGGGCGCTTTTGCTGTGCCAAGTGCGCAGGCACGTTCGAATTGCCGGAGCTTTTGAAGAGACATTGAACTGCAATTCATAGCACAGTTATGAAACGATGTTATGAATGAAATGGAGGCGGCGGTATGGCCAAACAGATCGAAGGGGTTTCCGAGCGGATCTTGAGCTGCGCCAGAGCGGAATTTCTGGATAAGGGCTAATCTTCATAAATCTTTAACATTCTTCCACTTGTTTTTTCGCTTGATTTCGGGTACTATTTTCTTTACTAATGAATGGAGTATTTGGCTATGAAAGAAAAGAACCGTCAGAGGCGGCTGCGGCTGGTCGCGGAGGCGAAGAAGAAGCCTGCTGTGTTTACCGTCTATATCATTCTGCGTCTGATCGTCGTGGCGATCCTCGTCTCGTCGATTCTGCGCGGCGAATATGAAAACGCGGCGATCTGCCTGCTGGTGCTGTTTTTGTTCCTGCTGCCGCTGTTTGTGCAGAAAAACTTCGGCATCGAGCTGCCGGGCACGCTGGAGATCATCATTCTGGTGTTCATCTTCGCGTCGGAAATTCTGGGCGAACTGGGCTGCTTTTTCATCAATGTTCCAAACTGGGATTCCATTCTGCACACGACGACGGGCTTTTTGTGCGCGGCATTTGGCTTCGCGCTCATTGATATCCTGAACCGCAACGACAAGATCAAGTTCCAGCTGTCTCCCATTTATGTGGCGCTCGTTGCGTTCTGCTTCTCAATGACCATCGGCGTTCTGTGGGAGTTTTTTGAATTCGGCATGGACAGGCTGTTCCACATGGACATGCAGAAGGATACGATCGTAAGCTCAATCACCTCCGTCATGCTCGACCCGACGAACAGGAACATCCCCATCACCATCGACAATATCACCTCCGTTGCCGTCAACGGGCAGGATCTGGGCTTTAACGGCTATCTCGATATCGGCCTGTACGACACGATGGAGGATCTGTTCGTCAACTTTATCGGCGCGCTGACGTTCAGCGTATTCGGCTATTTCTATATCAAGCACCGCGGCAAGGGCCGCATCGCCAAGGCATTTATCCCCACTATCACGGAAAATAAGAAGGAGTCAGACCATGCACAGTCGTCCGAACAGGCAGTGGAAGATCGGGACAGTTGAAAATTGCCGCCACCACTGGTATCTTCTGATCTGGATCGTCTATTTCGTTCTGTTTTATATTGCCGAGCACGTTGTAACCGACCACTACTGGGTGTCCTATCTGCCGCTCGACGACAAGATCCCATTCTGCCGGTATTTTATCATTCCCTACTGTATGTGGCACCCGCTGCTGTTTGCCATGACGCTGTACCTCATGTGGTACGACGTGCCCGCGTTCAAGCGGTTCATGGTGTATATCGGCCTTGGCTTCGGCGGCTCGATCCTGTTCTGCCTGATCTTCCCGAACGGACAGGATCTGCGCCCGACGGAATTCGCGCAGCACGATTTCTTCATCTGGCTCGTGCAGCGCATTTATACCGCTGACACCAACACGAACGTGCTGCCCAGTATGCACGTCATCGGCTGCGCGGCGCTGACGCTGGCCTGCTTTGATTCGGAGCCGCTCTGCAGGCGGCACTTGCAGTGGGTCGCGCTGCCGCTGGGGCTGCTGATCTGCGCGTCGACGGTGCTCGTCAAGCAGCACTCGATCCTCGACGTGTTTGTCGCCATCCCGGTCAGCGCGGTACTGTATTTCATCGTATACCACAGAGCGTTCTGCAAAAAGCGGAAACACGCATGAATTTTCTGAAAAAAGCGCGGAAAACCGCGCTTTTTTCTTGACTTTCCCATGTAAGTATGAGATACCAACAAAATTTCACTGAAAAGGCTGTGTTGGAATTATGAGCATCCTGGAAATTCTTCTGCTGGGCATCGGACTGTCGATGGACGCGTTTGCGGTGTCGATCTGTAAGGGCCTTTCGACGAAAAAGCTGCAATTCAAGCACTATTTGATCATCGGCGCATGGTTCGGCGGCTTTCAGGCGCTGATGCCGACCATCGGCTATTTTCTTGGCTCGACGTTCGAGCAGTACATCACAGCCTTTGACCACTGGGTCGCGTTCGTGCTGCTGGCCGCTATCGGCGCGAACATGATCAAGGAGAGCTTCTCCAGGGAGGAATCTGAAACAAGCGCCTCGTTTGCGTTCAAAACAATGCTGCTGATGGCGCTGGCCACGAGCATCGACGCGCTGGCTGTCGGCATCACGTTTGCGCTGCTGCCGGACGTCAATGTGCCGCTGGCCGTCTGTCTGATCGGCATCACCACGTTTCTCTGTTCCGCCGCCGGTCTTCGGGTTGGCAACCTCTTCGGCCTGCGCTACAAGGCGAAGGCAGAGCTGGCAGGCGGCATCATCCTGATTCTGATCGGCCTGAAGATTTTGCTTGAGCATCTGGGCGTTTTAGGATAGGATCACCGTATATTGATAAAAAAGGGGACTGCGCTCACGCG
>OLPI01002917.1_pt1 | contig 12707 bp, 9 predicted proteins | sample 1672361 | NCBI WGS metagenome assembly OLPI01 (sample SAMEA3136675, study PRJEB25190) | human gut metagenome
ACGACAACTCCATCTACTACATCATCAAGGACCTGCCCGAGGACACCCGCGCCGCCGGCCGTGCCGCCGTCAAGAGCTTTGGGGTGAAGAGCCGCTTTGTCCACTTTGAGTTCTTCCGCATGACCGAGGATCAGGCCAGCATGGGCAAAAAGGGCCAGCTCGTGGCGCTGGAGGTCAATATGCGCCCCTGCGGCGGCTTTACCCCGGATATGATCAACTTTGCCCGCTCCACCAACGTGTACAAGATCTGGGCAGATATGATCGCCTTCGGCGGCACGGATATGCCAGTGGGTGAGCACTACTACTGCCCCTTTGCAGGCCGCCGCGATGGCAAGAACTTTGTGTACAGCCATGAGCAGATCATGCAGAAGTACCAGAAGAATATGCGGATGGTGGACCGCATCCCTGAGGCCCTGTCTGGTGCCATGGGCAACCAGATGTACGTTGCAACCTTCTCCACCCGCGAAGAGATGGAGCAGTTCTACTCCGATGTGCTGGCCGTGAACGACCCTGTCAACGCCAAGGTGCAGAAGGAGCTGGCCGAGGTGCTGGCACTGGGCGAGCCCACCACCACCGCCCTCACCGAAAAGCCGAACCTCTCCCCCGCCGTGAAGCCCACCACGGCTGTGACCAAGACACGCAGCCGGAAAAAGTAAGTGCATAGAATTTAGATTGAACCAATGGCTGTCGGGCATTTTTCTGCCCGGCGGCTTTTTGCTACACTTTTTTCACGGTGCACAAAAAACAATACGCTTTTTTGGGTATCGTGCGAATAGACACAGCAAAGAACCTTTGGTATTATAAATTCGTAAAAACAAGACGTTACTCCTCGGAGGCGCTACTTGCATCGAATTCCCTTTCTAAAACAAGGGGAGTAGTGTGAGCTGCTGCATTCGGGGTTTTTCTTTTTGTCCGAAAATTCGATGCAGGGAGTAGAACGGTATGAAAATCATCCGACAGATCAACAACAATGCCGCCCTGGCACTGGACGGAAACGGCAAGGAGCTGGTGGTGCTGGGCCGGGGGGTCGGGTTCCCCAAAATGCCTTACGAGCTGACGGATCTTTCCCGCATCGAGCGAACGTTTTACGACGTGAACCCCAAATATTTTGGCATGGCGGCCGATCTGCCCCGCCCGCTGGTGCTGGCCTGCGCCGAGATCACGGAGCGGGCTGAGATCGAGCTGGACTGTGCGCTGAACCCAAACCTGCCCTTTACCCTGGCCGACCACCTGAACTTTGCGGCGGAGCGGCTGCGCAAGGGCATCGAGATCTCGACCCCGCTGGCTTACGATGTGCGCCACCTGTACCCCAAGGAGACAGAGCTGGCCAAACAGGCACGGGAGCTGCTGGCGCGGGAAGCCGGGCTGAAGCTGCCAGACAGCGAGGTGGTGAACATTGCCCTCCACCTCATCAACGCCGAGGCGGAAGCGGGCGATATGCACTCCATGATGATGACGCTCAAGGCCCTTTCGGACGTGGACGGCATCGTGGAGAAACAGCTTGCTATTACGCTCAACAAAGAGAGCTTTTCGTATTCCCGGTTTTCCATGCATCTGCGCTACCTCATCCAGCGGCTTGCCTCCGGCAGGCAGGTGGAGGAGCGGATCAGCGGGATGCTAGCCCAGATGCGGCGGGACTATCCGCAGGCGTATCAATGTGCCCGCGCTATCGCGGACTATTTCCGGGCCGCCTGGAACTGGCAGTGCAACGATGAGGAGATCGTGTACCTCATGCTGCACATCACCCGCCTGCAGGAGAAGAACGAGGCCTGAACCGGCCCGCTTCCCTGCCCACCTTTTTGCATGAATCCACCCAATGGCGCGCGTTGGGCGGTTCAGAAGATATTGACCGAGAGGGAGGTCCTCTGCCATGGATCGTAAACAGTTCCTGGAGCAGCTGGCTGCTCCGGCCGGCGGAAAAGAAAACATAGGCCTGTGTGATTTCCGCAGCGGTTGTCTGTCCGTTACCGTAAAGGACCGCAGTGTGATCGACCTCAACGCGATCCGCGGGCTGCCCGGTGTGGCTGACGCAGAGCTTCTGCGCAGCAGGCTCCGGATCACCCCGGATCAAACCATCATGGAGGAATTGCAAATGGCAAAAAAAGAAGATTACGGCGCATTGGCAAAACAGATCCTCAGCCTGGTGGGCGGTGCCGAGAATGTGAGCAACGCCACCCATTGTGCCACCCGTCTGCGCTTTAACCTGAAAGATGAATCAAAAGCCGATACCGATGCCATCAAGGGCCTGGCCGGTGTTGTGGGCGTTGCCCAGGCAAACGGCCAGTATCAGGTGATTATTGGTGCCGAGGTCACGCAGGTGTACGAGAAGCTCAGCGGGATGCTGGGCACCGCCCCTGCCGCCGCAGCCCCCGCCCCCAAGGGCAAGTGGTACGACCGTGTCATCGACACCCTGACCGGCATCTTTACCCCTATCCTGCCCCCGCTGACCGCAGCAGGCATGATCAAGGCCGTGCTGGCCATCCTGGTGGCGTTCAAGCTGGTCAGCAATACGTCCAGCACCTACCAGGTCATCAACTTCATGGGCGATGCCACGTTCTATTTCCTGCCTATCCTGCTGGCTAACTCGGCGGCGAAAAAGCTGGGCTGCAACCCCTACCTGGCCATGATGCTGGGTGGCATCCTGATCCACCCCAACTTTGTGAACCTGGTGGCTGCCTCCAAGGAAAGCGGCGAGGCCATCACCATCTTCATGCTGCCCATCTATAACGCCTCCTATTCTTCGTCCGTGATCCCCATCATCCTGGGCGTGCTGCTGATGTCCAAGGTGGAACCCTGGGCTACCCGCATCTCCCCCAAAGCCATCCGCTTCTTTACCGCTCCGCTGCTGACCATGTTCATCTGCGGCATTGCCACCCTGTGTGTGCTGGGCCCGGTGGGCTATGTGGTCTCCAACGCCCTGGCCGCTGTGATCAATGGCCTGAGCACCCTGGCACCCTGGCTGGTGCCCACCATCGTCGGCGTGTTCCTGCCGTTCCTGGTCATGACAGGTACCCACCACGCCCTGACCCCCATTGGCATCAACAACCGTATGACCATCGGCTTTGACACCATCATCTATCCGGGCCAGCTGGCCTCCAACGTGGCACAGGGCGCTGCTGCTCTGGCCGTTTCCATCAAGACCAAGGACCCCGAACTCAAGCAGCTGACCTCCGCCACCGGTATCACCGCCGTCTGCGGCATCACCGAGCCGGTCCTGTTCGGCGTTACCATGAAGATCCGCACCAACATGATCGCAGCCATGGCTGGCGGCGGCGTGAGCGGCTTCTTTATGGGCCTGATGAACACCAAGAACTACTCCGGCGGCTCTCCCGGTCTGCTGACCCTGCCCAGCTACATTGGCCTGGATACCCCCATGACCAACTTCTACTATGCCTGCGCCGGTGCAGCCATTGCCTTTGTGGTGGCCTTTATCGTCTCGTTCGTCCTGTTCCGTGACGAGAAAAAGAACTGATCCCCGGACGCTGCAACATTAGGGAGGAACCTGTATGTATTTCCCGAGAAATTTCCTCTGGGGCGGCGCAACGGCCGCAAATCAGTGCGAGGGTGCCTATCTGGAAGATGGCAAGGGCCTGTCCATCCAGGATGTGCTGCCCAAGGGCTTCAAGGTCATCACCGAGGAGCCGACCCCCGACAACCTCAAGCTGAAAGGCATTGATTACTACCACCGCTACAAAGAGGACATCAAGCTCTTTGCGGGCATGGGGTTCAAGGTCTACCGCTTTTCCATTGCGTGGAGCCGCATTTTCCCCACCGGCGAGGAAGCACAGCCCAACGAGGCGGGCCTGAAGTTCTACGATGATGTCATTGACGAGTGCCACAAGTACGGCATCGAGCCGCTCATCACCATTTCCCACTACGAAACGCCCCTGGCCCTGGCCCGCAAGTACAACGGCTGGAGCAACCGCATCATGATCGACCTGTACCTGAAATACTGCCAGGTCCTGTTTGAGCGGTACAAGGGCAAGGTGAAGTACTGGATCACGTTCAACGAGATCAACTCCATTTTGCACCAGCCCTTTGTCAGCGGTGCCATCCTGACCCCCAAGGCCCAGTTGAGCAACCAGCAGCTGTATCAGGCCATCCACTACGAGCTGGTGGCCAGCGCCAAGGCTGTGCAGCTGGCCCACAGCATCGACCCGGAGTACAAGGTGGGCAGCATGATCCTGGCCGTTACCATCTACCCGCTCACCCCGAACCCCGATGACATCATCGAGGTGATGGAGCTGGACAACGAGGTGTACCTGTTCTCGGACGTGCAGGCCCTGGGTGCCTATCCCTACTACGCCAAGCGCGTGTTTGAGGAAAAGGGCGTGCAACTGGAGATCAGCGATGAGGACCGCGAAGCCTTGACCCACACTGTGGACTTTGTTTCGTTTAGCTACTATTCCAGCAACTGCGCCGCCGCCGACCACTCGCTGGGCGAGCCCACCGGTAGCAACATGGTCCCCACCCTCAAGCGCAATCCGTATTCCAAGGTCAGCGAGTGGGGCTGGCAGATCGACCCCAAGGGCCTGCGTTACACCCTGAACCGGCTGTACAGCCGCTACCACAAGCCCCTGTTCATTGCCGAAAACGGCCTGGGTGCCAACGACACCCTGGTGCCGGACGGCCACGGTAGCTTTACGGTGGAGGATGATTACCGCATCCGCTACATGAACGACCACCTGGTGCAGGTCAGCGAAGCGCTGCACGACGGCGTGGACGTGATGGGCTATACCAGCTGGGGCTGCATTGACCTGATCTCCTGCTCCACGGCGGAGATCAAAAAGCGCTACGGTATGATCTATGTGGACCTGAACAGCGACGGCTCCGGTACGCTGGAACGTTACAAGAAAAAGAGCTACGAGTGGTACCGCCGCGTGATCGAATCCAACGGCGAAAACCTGGAGATCGACCCGGAGAAACCCATCGTCCTGTAACACACGCTTCTCATAAGGTGCCCTGAAACGGCACTTCCTCCTTTCAGACCCGCTGTGTGGCGTATGCTGCCCGGCGGGTCTTTGTTGTGCACAAAAATTTGTCCCCTGCTTCAGAATGTGATATACTGTTCCCAAAGAAAGAGAACGAGGTATTGCTGTTATGAAAATTCCTGCAAATGGCTTCACCCACGCCGGCAAGTTCCATGCGGACGACGTATTTGCAACGGCGCTGCTGCAGATCATCCGGCCGGACATCAGGATCACCCGCGGCTTTGTGGTGCCGGACGATTTCGACGGCATCGTGTATGATATCGGCTTTGGCATGTTCGATCACCATCAGGAGCCCCGAGAGTACCGCGCCAACGGCATCCCCTATGCGGCCTTCGGCCTGCTGTGGCGGGTGCTGGGCCCGGGGCTGGTGGGGGAGCGTCAGGCCCGGCTCATCGATGAAAACTTTATCCAGCCCCTTGATCTGAACGATAACACCGGCGAGCAGAACAGCCTGTGCGATGCCATCGGCTTCTTCAACCCGGTGTGGGATTCCAAGGAGGATCAGGACACCTGCTTCTTCAAGGCGGTGGCTGTGGCAAAGCAGATCCTGGAAAACCAGATCGAGAGCGCGAACGCCGTGAACCGCGCCGACGAGAAAGTGCAGCAGGCCTATAAGAATTCCCGGGACGGCATCGTGATCCTGCCCTGCTACCTGCCCTGGAAGAATGGCCTGTACAAGACCGATGCCCTCTTCGTCATCTACCCCAGCCAGCGCGGCGGGTGGAGTGCCCAGTGCGTGACCGACCACAAGACCAAAAAGCCGAAGCTGCCCTTCCCCCAGAGCTGGGCGGGCCAGCCGCAGGAGATCATTGAGCAGAAGAGCGGCATCGAGGGCATCAGCTTCTGCCACGCCAGCCGGTTCCTCATCACCGCAAAGGACAAAGAGACGGCGCTGGCCGCCTGCCGTCAGGTGCTGAAAAACAACGGGAGACTGTGATATGAGCGGGGAAGCGGAGAAAACGGAGCGGGCCTATGTCTATATGGTGCGCTGCGCAGGCGGCCAGCTCTACACAGGCTGGACAAATGACCCGGCCAGCCGCCTGCACGCCCACAAGAGCGGGAAGGGGGCCAAGTGCACCCGCGCGCTGGGGGCACAGCGGTTCGCGTATCTGGAACGGTGCACAGACAAATCTGCCGCCCTGCGCCGGGAAGCAGCCCTGAAAAAGCTGACCAAGGCGCAGAAGGAAACCCTGTGCGCCGAATGGGCTGAGAAGAACCTGCCCCGGCTCTCGCTGGCCACCCGGGCCGATGCGGCGGAGATCCTGGACATCTACAACTGGTATGTCCTGCACCATACGGCAACCTTTCAGGTAACGCCCTCTTCCCTGCCGGAGTATGAGGACTGGGTGGACAGCACCCGTGCGCTGATCCCTCTGCTGCTGGCCCGAGATGGGGACGATAAGCTGCTGGGCTACGCCTGCGCCCACCGCTACCACCCCCGGGAAGCCTACGACTGGGCTGTGGAGAGCACCATCTACTGTGCCCCCGATGCCCGGGGCTTTGGTGTGGGGGATACCCTCTACCGCGCCCTGCTGGATATTCTGGACGGGATGGGTTACTGGAACGTCTACGCCCTTGTGGCAGACCCCAACCCTGCCAGTGAGCGTATCCATGCCCGCCTGGGCTTCACCTGCGTGGGCCGTGAGCCCCACACTGCCTATAAGTTCGGCTGGCTGGGCCTGTCCACCTGGTGGCTGCCCCTGCGCAGGGGCAATGAAAAGCCGGAGCCCACCCACCCGCTGACACAGGAACAGGTGGAGGAGATCCTGGGAAGATACCAGGCATAAAGAAAGCGTCCTTCGGGGCGCTTTTTTGCATTTCATATATACATTTTAACTGCATAAAATTTGAATATAAACAAATAATATTGCATAAACATACAAAGTGTAACAAATCCTGCCGCAAACGCGCGGCATGTTTGGCAGTTTTCAGCATTGACGGAAAAGCCGCGCTGTGTATAATAAAAGCATCAACCGCGAATCAAAGACAGAGGATTCGAAGGGAAAGTGCGCATCAGGGTACAAAAGTGTATTTTTATTAAAAGGAGCGCGTTTATTATGAAAAAGGAAAACATTAAAAAAGTCGTGCTGGCATACTCCGGTGGTCTGGATACCTCCATCATCATCCCCTGGCTGAAGGAAAACTACAACAACTGCGAAGTCGTTGCCGTTTCCGGTGACGTGGGCCAGGGCACCGAGCTGGATGGCCTGGAGGAAAAGGCCAAGGCTACCGGCGCTTCCAAGCTGTACGTTCTGGATCTGAAGAAGGACTTTGTGGAGAACTACATCTTCCCCACCCTGAAGTTCGGCGCAAAGTACGAGGACTACCTGCTGGGCACCAGCTTTGCACGTCCCTGCATCGCCAAGGCACTGGCTGATATCGCCATCAAGGAGGGTGCAGATGCCATCTGCCACGGCTGCACCGGCAAGGGCAACGATCAGGTGCGTTTTGAGCTGACCCTCAAGGCCCTGTGCCCCGATATGGCCATCATTGCTCCGTGGCGTGAGTGGGATATCAAGAGCCGTGACGAGGAGATCGACTACGCCGAGGCTCACCACATCCCCCTGAAGATCAACCGCGAGACCAACTACTCCAAGGACAAGAACCTGTGGCATCTGAGCCACGAGGGCCTGGATCTGGAGAGCCCCGCCAACGAGCCCCAGTACAACCACCCCGGTTTCCTGGAGCTGGGTGTCAGCCCCGAGCAGGCTCCCGACACCCCGACCTATGTGACCATCCACTTTGAAAAGGGCGTTCCCACTGCCGTTGACGGCAAGGAGATGGGCGCTGTGGAGCTGGTGGAGTACCTGAACAAGCTGGGCGGCGAGAACGGCATCGGCCTGCTGGATATCGTGGAGAACCGTCTGGTGGGCATGAAGAGCCGCGGCGTGTACGAGACCCCCGGCGGCGCCATCCTGTACAAGGCCATCGACGTGCTGGAGACCATTACGCTGGACAAGGAAAGCTCTCACTTCAAGGCACAGCTGGCACAGAAGTACGCCGACATCGTGTACAACGGCCAGTGGTTCACCCCGCTGCGCGAGGCACTGGATGCCTTTGCCGACAGTCTGGAAAAGACCGTGACCGGTGATGTGAAGCTGAAGCTCTACAAGGGCAACATGATCAACGCCGGTGTGACCTCTCCGTTCACCCTGTACGATGAGCAGACCGCTTCCTTCGGCGTCGATAAGGATTACGACCAGTCCGATGCCACCGGCTTCATCAACCTGTTCGGCCTGTCCATCAAGGAGCGCGCAAAGCTGTCCAAGAACTGGCCGGAGGTCAAGTAATCAGCTGTAACATCTTCCCTTTCGTGTGTTTTCACACTTTCACACGGAAGTTCCATCCAACCGGCATCGTTGCCGGCGGCACCGCCGCAGGAGCGTTTTCCCCTGCGGCGGCTTTGCCGTTTTTAGAAGAAATTAACGAACCCTCTCAGTCAAACCCTGACGGGTTTGCCAGCTCTCCCGAAGGGCGAGCTTTATGCGCAGTTCGGCAAAGCCGTTCTTCAAGTGGGGAAGCTCTTGCCTTTCGCAGGCAGAAGAAAAGCTCCCCCCTCGGGGGAGCTGGCACGGCGCAAGCCGTGACTGAGAGGGTTTGGACATAAAGTAAAGGATAAAACTATGGCAGAACAACTCTGGAAGGGCCGTTTTTCCAAGGCCGTGGATTCCCGCGTGAACGACTTCAACTCCTCCATCCGGTTCGACCAGCGCATGATCGCGCAGGATATGCGCGGCAGCGGCGTGCACGCCGCCATGCTGGCAAAGCAGGGCATCATCTCGGAAAAGGACTGTGAGGACATCCTCAACGGTCTGGCTTCCATCGCCGACGATCTGGCAGCCGGCAGGCTGGAGATCGACCCCAACGCCGAGGATGTGCACACCTTTGTGGAGCAGACCCTCACCGCCCGCATCGGCGACGCCGGCAAGCGGCTGCACACCGGCCGCAGCCGCAACGATCAGGTGGCGCTGGATATCCGCCTGACCCTGCGGGACTACAGCCACACCCTGCAGGCCTACATCGTGGAGCTCATCAAGGTCATCTGCAGGAAGGCCAGCGAGAACACCACCGCCGTCATGCCCGGCTATACCCACCTGCAGCGCGCCCAGCCCATCACCTTCGGCCATGCGCTCATGGCCTACGCCTCCATGCTGTTGCGGGACCTGCAGCGTTTTGAGGATGCCACCGCCCGCATGGACGCCCAGTGCCCCCTGGGCTCCGGCGCACTGGCCGGTACCACCTACCCGCTGGACCGCCAGTTTACCGCCGAGAAGCTGGGCTTTGCAGCCCCCTGCGCCAACAGTCTGGACGGCGTGTCCGACCGTGATTTCTGCATCGAGCTGGCCAACGCCATCTCCATCTGCATGATGCACCTGTCCCGCCTTTCGGAGGAAATTATCCTGTGGTGCAGCTGGGAGTTCAAGTTCATTGAGCTGGACGACGCCTTTACCACCGGTTCGTCCATCATGCCCCAGAAGAAGAACCCCGACGTTACCGAGCTCATCCGCGGCAAGACCGGCCGCGTCTACGGCGACCTGAACACCCTGCTGGTCATGATGAAGGGCATCCCGCTGGCCTACAACAAGGACATGCAGGAAGACAAGGAAGCCATCTTTGACGCCGTGGACACGCTGGAACTGTGCCTGAAAACGGTGACCCCCATGCTGGACACCATGAAAACCATCCCGGCCAACATGCGCCGTGCCGCTGCCAAGGGCTTTATCAACGCCACCGACTGCGCCGACTACCTGACCAAGAAGGGCATGCCCTTCCGGGATGCCTACAAGCTCACCGGCTGCATGGTGTCGGACTGCATTGCCAAGGACAAGACGCTGGAGGAACTGACCCTGGACGAATTCAAGGGCTACAGCGGCCTGTTTGAAAAGGATATCTACGAAGCCATTGATCTGGTCAAGTGCTGCGAGGGCCGCACCAGCTACGGCGGCCCCAGCGAAGCCAGCGTGAACAACCAGATCGCACTGGCAAACGCACAGCTGGATGCGTGGGAGGAAAAGAACGCATGAGCGTGAAAGTTTTTATTGATGGCTCTTCCGGCACCACCGGCCTGCGCATTGCCGACCGTCTGGCACAACGCCCGGAGATCGAGCTGCTTTCCATTTCCGCAGAGGGCCGCAAGGATGTGAACGAGCGCGCGAAGGCGATCAACTCTGCCGACCTCGCCTTCCTTTGCCTGCCGGATGCCGCTTCCAAAGAGGTCATGCCTCTGCTGCGCCCGGACGTGAAGGTGCTGGACACCTCCACCGCCTTCCGCACCGATGCCGCATGGGACTACGGCTTCCCGGAGCTGGCGGGCCAGAAGGAAAAAATCAAAAATTCCTGCCGCGTGGCAGTGCCCGGCTGCTATGCCAGCGGCTTTATCAGCATCGCCCGCCCGCTGGTGGAGCTGGGCCTTGCACCGGCAGAGTATCCCTTCAGCTGCACCGGCATCTCCGGCTACTCCGGCGGCGGCAAAAAGATGATCGCCGAGTACGAGAGCGCTGATCGCCCGGTGCACAGCAAGCTGGATGCACCCAAGAGCTACGGTCTGGGCCTTGCCCATAAGCACCTGCCGGAAATGCAGAAGATCAGCGGCCTTGCCCACACCCCCATGTTCGTGCCCGTGGTGTGCGATTACTACTGCGGCATGCAGGTGCTGGTGCCGCTGGATCTGACGCTGGCGGGCAGCACCGCCGAACAGGTGGCCGAGGGCATTGCGGCATATTACAAGGATGCTGCCACCGTCAAGGTGCACGCTCTGAACGAAGCCCTGCCGGAGAACGGCCTGTACTCCAATGCCATGGCCGGTACCGACCGCATGGAGCTGTACATGACCGTGAACGCTGCAGGCGACCAGATGATGCTGGTCTCCCTGTTTGATAATCTGGGCAAAGGCTCTTCCGGCGCGGCCGTCCAGTGCATGAACCTGATGCTGGGGCTGGAAGAGACCAAAGGGTTGGAATAAAAAAGAAAACCCTCTCAGTCACCTGACGGTGACAGCTCCCCCGAAGGGGGAGCTTTTGGCAAAAAAGATAACGTTTCCCTCTTGCTGAAAAGCTCCCCCTCTCGGGGAATCTGGCAAAGCCGACAGGCTTTGACTGAGAGGGCGAGCTTGTTTGTGTGAAACGTGTTTGTGGGAAAGGAGAATCTTTATGCAGTACAAAGAAGTTGCGGGCGGCATCTGTGCGCCCAAGGGGTTTGCAGCGGCTGGCGTGCACTGCGGCATCCGTGCAAATCATACCGAAAAATACGATCTGGCACTCATCAAGGCAGACGTGCGCTGTGCCGCTGCCGGTGTGTACACCACCAATAAGGTCTGCGGCGCACCCATCAAGGTGGACCGCGCCCATCTGGCCGACGGCTATGCCCAGGCCATCGTGGTGAACAGCGGCAACGCCAACACCTGCGCCGCCAACGGCGTGGCGCTGGCCGAGGAGTGCTGTGAGCTGGTGGGCAAGGCGCTGGACATCGACGCCATGGACGTTCTGCCCGCTTCCACCGGTGTCATCGGCCAGCCCATGGTCATCGACCCGTTTGCCCGGGGCATCCCTGCCGCCGCCGCCAAGCTGGCCGCCACCGAGCAGGGCAGCACCGATGCCGCTACCGCCATCATGACCACCGACACCCATAAAAAGGAGTACGCCATCCAGTTTGAGCTGGGCGGCAAGATGTGCACCGTGGGTGCCATCGGCAAGGGCAGCGGCATGATCGCCCCCAACATGGCCACCATGCTGGCCTTCTACACCACCGACGCGGCGGTGTCCCCTGTCCTGCTGGAAAAGGCCCTCAAGACCGTGGTGCCCGGCACCTACAATCAGATGAGCGTGGATCTGGACACCTCCACGAATGATACCCTCATCATCATGGCCTCTGGCCTTGCCGGGAATCCGGAGATCTGCGAGGAAAACGAGGATTACCATGCCTTTGTGGCGGCCCTGACCGCCATTGCGGAGCATATGTGCGCCGAGCACGCCGGTGACGGTGAGGGCGCTACCCACCTCATCACCTGCGAGGTGACCCACGCTCCCGACCTGAAAACTGCCCGTGCGGTGTCCCGCAGTGTGGTGTGCTCCAACCTGTTCAAGGCGGCGGTCTTTGGCCGCGACGCCAACTGGGGCCGCATCCTGTGCGCCATCGGCTACACCCCCGGCGATTTCTCCATCGACAAGGTGTGCGTCTGGCTGTCCAGCGCCGCCGGTGAGGTGTATGTGTGCGAGAATGCTGCCTACCACCCCTACAGCGAGGATGAGGCCGCCAAGGTGCTGGCTGAACACGATGTGCTGGTCAAGGTGGATATGGGCACCGGCGACGCCAGCGCCAAGGCCTGGGGCTGCGACCTGACCTACGATTACGTCAAGATCAACGGCGATTACCGCACCTGATAGGAGCAGACACAGATGAAAAATGAAGAAATGGCCCGGTTGTTTTCCGAGGCCACCCCTTACATCCAGAAATATCACGGAAAGACCATGGTGGTGAAGTACGGCGGCAATGCCATGATCAACGAAGAACTCAAGAACGCCGTCATGAACGATCTGGTCACCCTCACCCTGCTGGGCGTGCGGGTGGTGCTGGTGCACGGCGGCGGCCCGGCCATCAATGAGATGCTCAAGAAGGTGGGCGTGGAGAGCCATTTCGCCAACGGTCTGCGCGTCACGGATGACGCCACCATGGAGATCGTGCAGCAGGTGCTGGCCGGTAAGGTGAATAAGGATCTGG
>OLPI01002918.1_pt1 | contig 12702 bp, 8 predicted proteins | sample 1672361 | NCBI WGS metagenome assembly OLPI01 (sample SAMEA3136675, study PRJEB25190) | human gut metagenome
GCGATGCCTGAAGGGGTATCCGCATACAAAAAGGCTCCCGTCTTTCAAGGCGAAAACCTTGAGAGACGAGAGCCTGTAAATTGCTTTTACAGGGCACCCGTGGTACCACTCTCCTTGCTGCACGGTCAGGTACAGCCACTTTGCACGATCGGCCAAAACAGCGAATCGCTGCCCTTGTAACGGTGGGCATCCGTCAGAACCTACTTGTCCGTTCAGTTCTGCCGCTCGGGGGCCAGTATCCGAAGTTCTCTGCACCCGCCTTGCACCACCCGGCGGCTCTCTGCACGCAGAAGAAAGATCGTTTTATCCCTGTCAACGCATTTGCACTTTGTTGAAAGTGAGATAATTTTAGCACGACTGCCAGAAAGTGTCAAGAAGTTTCGTTCAGGATAAAGATGAAAGCATTTCACAATACCATGGGGTAAATCATGCAAAATTGAGGTCGTTGCTCCCCTGCCCCCTCATCCGGCAAGCCCTTTGCGCACCTATAATATGGTAACTGAGCGGCTTTAGCCCTCTTTGTTAAGAAACTGCTAAGTTTTTGCAAAGTTGCCCTCGCTGCGCTGTTGCTAGGCGGTAAGGTGTGGTATACTGGACGCAGCAAACGGGTGGAAGCCCACTTTATATAGAAGGAGGAACATCCCATGAAAGAAGTCAAGCCATCCAAAAAGCCGCTGGCTATCTACTATGCCATCGTGTTGCTGGTGCTGCTGGTCATCAACCTTGTGGTCATGCCGTGGCTGGCCGAGCGTCAGGTGCAGGAGGTAGACTACGGCACCTTTATGAGCATGACCGAGCAGGAAAACATCGGCAAGGTGGATATCCAGTCCAACCAGATCATTTTTACGGATAAGGACAACAAGCAGATCTACAAGACCGGCCTGATGAACGACCCCAGTCTGACCGAGCGCCTGTACGACGCAGGTGCACAGTTCTCCAGCGAGATCGTGGAGCAGGGTTCGCCGGTGCTCAGCTTTCTACTGTGGTTCGTGCTGCCCATCCTGCTGTTCAGCTTCATCGGCAACCAGATGAACAAAAAGCTGATGGAAAAAGCAGGCGGCGGCCCGGGCTCCATGATGTTTGGCGGCGCGGGCAAATCCAACGCAAAGGTGTATGTGCAGTCCACCCACGGCATCCGCTTTGCGGATGTGGCCGGTGAGGACGAAGCCAAGGAGAACCTGCAGGAGATCGTCAATTATCTGCACGACCCCAAGCAGTACGAGGAGATCGGCGCCTCCATGCCCAAGGGCATTCTGCTGGTAGGCCCTCCGGGCACCGGCAAGACCATGCTGGCCAAGGCCGTGGCAGGCGAATCCAACGTGCCCTTCTTCTCCATCTCCGGCTCGGAGTTCGTGGAGATGTTCGTGGGCATGGGTGCCTCCAAGGTGCGCGACCTGTTCAAGCAGGCCAAGGAGAAAGCGCCCTGCATCGTGTTTATCGACGAGATCGATGCCATTGGCCAAAAGCGCAGCGGCGGCCAATACGGCGGCAACGATGAGCGCGAGCAGACCCTGAACCAGCTGCTTACCGAGATGGACGGCTTTGAGGGCAACACCGGTGTCATTATTCTGGCGGCTACCAACCGCCCGGATTCCCTCGACCCTGCCCTGACCCGTCCCGGCCGGTTTGACCGCCGTGTGCCCGTGGAGCTGCCCGACCTGAAGGGCCGCGAAGAAATTTTGAAGGTACACGCCAAAAAGGTGAAGATCGCCCCGGGTGTGGACTTCAACACCGTGGCACGCATGGCCTCCGGTGCCTCCGGCGCAGAGCTGGCCAACATTGTGAATGAAGCTGCTCTTCGTGCCGTACGGGCAGGGCGCAAGAGCGTGACGCAGGCCGACCTTGAGGAGAGCATCGAGGTGGTCATTGCCGGCTACCAGAAGAAGAACTCCATCCTGACCGACCACGAAAAGTGCATCGTAGCCTACCACGAGATCGGCCATGCCCTTGTGGCAGCCAAGCAGTCCAACTCTGCCCCGGTGCAGAAGATCACCATCATTCCCCGCACCTCCGGCGCACTGGGCTACACCATGCAGGTGGACGAGGGCAACCACTACCTGATGAGCAGGGAAGAGCTGGAAAACAAGATCGCCACCCTTACCGGCGGACGCGCCGCCGAGGAAGTGGTGTTCCGATCCATCACCACCGGTGCCTCCAACGATATCGAGCAGGCCACCAAGCTTGCCCGCGCCATGCTTACCCGCTACGGCATGAGCAAGGACTTTGACATGGTGGCGCTGGAGACCGTGAACAACCAGTATCTGGGCGGTGACACCTCGCTGGCCTGCTCGGCGCAGACCCAGCGCGAGATCGACCAGAAGGTGGTGGAGCTGGTCCGGGCCCAGCACGAAAAGGCTGTCCGCATCCTGACCGACAACCGCGCCAAGCTGGATGAGCTGGCACAGTATTTGTACCAGAAAGAGACTATCACCGGCGAGGAGTTCATGGAGATCCTGAACCGGGAACCGGCACAGGCCCAGTGACCCCGGCGGCAGAGCTGCCAAAAATTTTTTTTAGCCTGCTGCAATAATCCCGCCGCCGCATCCGTTTATAAGACAGATGCGGCGGTTTTGTATTACACCGCATGGCAGACCATGGTTTTCCACAAAACAAAAATGTGCGGTGCAAAACCGCCGTCAACGGAGGTATTCCAAATGAAACTGAACCATAAATTTGTCCGTACCGTCACCACCACCGCTGCAGTGCTGGGTGCTGCCGCCATGCTGAGCGTGGGCGCATTTGCCGCAGAGGCAGACATCAACGACCCTGCTGCCGCAGGCTATCTGCCCCCGCAGGAGCAGATGGTGCAGGGGGATATCGCCCTGCACAGCGCCGATGTGGCGATCGGCGAAAAGGACCCCACCTACGGCGGCTACGGCGCACCGGAGGGAAACCCCATTCAGGGAAATATCATGCTGATCTCCGGCGATGAGCTGGCCGCCCCGTCCGCAGATGCAGCGGCGAAAAAGAGCGAGGCCCGTTACACCGTCAAGGGCCTGTTCGGCAGAGAAGTGCTGTACACTGCCCGCCAGAAGGACAGTGTGCTGACGCTGGATGTGCCCGCCGGTTCTGCTACTTTCCGCACCACCGTGCAGGACATGCAGACCCTGCTGAACGAGGGCGTGAGCACGCTGGTGGTCCAGACTGAGAAGGGCTCCACCACCCTGAACCTGTCTCTGCTGGTGGAGGGCCAGAAGGGCACCGACCGCGTGGTGCTGCGCCGACTGGGCGAAAACACCTTCCTCACCGTGGGCCTGCGCTGCCGCCGCGATTTGATCGTGGGGCGCTGACCGCTGAGATCAAATGATGAAAGGGCTGCTGCACGCAGAGATGTGCAGCGGCCCTTTTTGCGCTTTTCTGTTAAGTTTTTGAAAATTTGCGCAGATGTCTTTGCAAAGTCTGCCGGGAGATGTTATAGTTAAATTGAAACAGTATGCATTCCCGATAGAAAGGAAAAAACGCCATGGAGCATTTTGTGGAGTTTGAGGACGTTTGCAAATACTACCAGACCGGCAGTGTGAAGATCGCCGCCGCAGACCACCTGAATTTCTATGTGGATAAGGGCGAGTTCTGCATCATCGTGGGGCCTTCCGGCGCAGGCAAGACCACCCTGCTGAACATCCTCGGCGGCATGGACAGCTGCGACGAGGGAAACGTCTGGCTGGACGGCCAGAACGTGAGCCACTTTACCGCCAGAGAGCTCACCACCTACCGCCGGTACGATGTGGGCTTTGTGTTCCAGTTCTACAACCTTGTGCAGAACCTGACCGCACTGGAGAACGTGGAGCTGGCCAGCGAGATCTGCCGCGACCCGCTGGACCCCAAAGAGACCCTGCGCAGCGTGGGTCTGGGAGAGCGGCTGAACAACTTCCCGGCCCAGCTTTCCGGCGGCGAGCAGCAGCGGGTGTCCATTGCCCGCGCACTGGCCAAAAACCCCAAGCTGCTGCTCTGCGACGAGCCCACCGGTGCACTGGATTACAAGACCGGCAAGCAGGTGCTGGCCCTTTTGCAGGATACCTGCCGCCGCACCGGCCGCACGGTGATCGTTATTACCCACAACACCGCCCTGACGGCGATGGCAGACCGCATCATTCGGGTGCGCAGCGGCAAGATCGTCTCCAATCAGGTCAACGAGCACCCTGTGCCGGTGCAGGAGATTGAGTGGTGAGAGCTGTGCTGAAAAGTTATCGTAAAAACATCCTGCGGGAAATGAAGGACAATCTGAGCCGCATGGTCTCGCTGTTCGGCATCGTAGCGCTGGGCGTGATGATGCTGACCGGCTTGATGAGTTTTGCGCCCAGCATGCGCATCGCCGGGCAGAAATACTACGTGCAGCAGAACGTGTTCGACCTGCGGGTGCTGTCCACGCTGGGCCTTTCGGAGGAGGACATTGCCGCCATTGCCGCCGTGGACGGCGTGGAGGCTGTGCAGCCGGTGAAATATCAGGACGTGGAGGCCCAGTGGCAGGGCCAGAGCGAGACGGCGGTGGTGCGCCTGCAGCAGCTGCCCGCCGACCCCGGGGCCGACACGGCAGAAAATATGAACCGTCTGGTGTTGCTCTCGGGCCGGATGCCTGAGGCCCCGGACGAGTGCGTGGTACATGTGATGGGCTACGGCGACCCGGTGGAACCGGGCACGGTGCTCACCCTGCCGGAGGACACCGAATATGTGAGCCGGAAGCAGTTCACGGTAGTGGGCACCGTGCAGGACCCGCAGCATTTTTCCACGGACAAGGAGAGCAGCACCGCCGGTGACGGCCAGCTGGATGATATCGTGTTCCTGCCGGAGGGCAGCCTGACCACGGATTATTATACGGCGTGCTATCTCAAAGTAAAAAATGCCGGCCTGTATGATAATTACTCGGACGCGTATCAGGCAGCAGTGGATGACACAGCCGCAAGGGTAAAGGCCATCAGCGGCGCACAGTGCACGGCCCGGCGGGCGGAGCTGATCGAGGATGCCAGTGCAGAGCTGGCCGATGCCCGGGCCGAGTACAACGACAAAAAAGCCGAAGCAGACCGTCAGTTTGCGGAGGCAGAGCAGCAGCTGGCCGATGCACAGGCACAGCTGGACAGCGCCAAAGCCCAGCTGGACGCGGGCGAAGCGGAGCTTGCCGCCAACAAAAAGGCCCTGCCGGATACTATGCAGGGCGGTGCGGACGAGCTGGTGAGCGGCGAGGAACAACTGCTGGAATTTGAGGATCAGCTGCAACAGATCGAGATGCTGGTGAACCTGAAAAAGGTGGCCGACCCGCTGCTGGGCTATGCCGAAACGGCTCTGAACAATGCACAGAAAGCGCTGGACGAGGCCGAGCCCGCCGACGAGGAATACACCGACCTGCGGGACGCCCTGCAGAAGGCGCAGGATGCTTACGACAACATCAGCGGCCAGCTGAACGGCTATCAGGCCCAGCTGGACGAGGGCAAGCGCCAGATGTATGCACAGGGGCTGATCTCTTCGCCCAGCCTTTCCAACGAGCAGCTGGTGACTGAGGCAAAGGCAGCACTGCGCCAGATGAAGGTAAAGCTTCTGCAGGGGCAGCTGCAGCTGACCACCGGCACGGCCACAGCCTACACCCAGTTTGATGCGGCTCGCACCCGGCTGGACGAAGGCTGGCAGCAGTACAACGACGGCGTGCAGCAGCTGGCCGATTCCCGCGCGGAGTACGAGAGCCGAAAGGCCGATGCCGAACAGCAGCTGGCCGACGGCCTTGCCCAGCTGAACGACGCCGAGGAGCAGGTGAGCCAGATCAAGAGCGGCGAGTGGTATGTGCTGGACCGCAGCTCCACCATGAGCTTTGTCACCTTTGAGCAGTATGCCGACCGCATGGATGCCATTGCACGGGTGTTCCCGGTGTTCTTCTTCCTGGTGGCGGCGCTGGTGGCCACTACTACTATGACCCGCATGGTGGACGAGAACCGCCTGCAGCTGGGTACTCTGAAAGCTCTGGGTTACTCCAACGCAAAGATCGCAGGCAAGTATCTGTTCTATGCCCTCAGCGCCAGCGTGCTGGGCAGCATCGTGGGCATGGTCATCGGTTTTGTGGTGTTCCCACTCATCATCTGGTATGCTTACCAGATGATCTTCAGCATGTCCACCTTTACGCTGCACTTTTACCCCGGCATGGCGGCAGCCAGCGTAGCCATCAGCGCGGCCGTCATCGGTTTTGCTACATGGAACGCCTGCCGTGCCAGCCTGAAGGAAAAGACTGCAGCTTTGCTGCTGCCCCGGGCCCCGGTGGCAGGCAAGCGCATCTTTTTGGAGTACATCACCCCGCTGTGGCAGCACATGAGCTTCTCCCAAAAGACCACAGCCCGCAACCTGTTCCGCTACAAAAAGCGCTTCTTCATGACAGTGCTGGGCGTGGCAGGCTGCACGGCGCTGCTGCTGATCGGTTTTGGCATTCAGGATTCCATCCTGCCCATCGTGGACAAGCAGTCCGGGCAGCTGACCCACAACGATCTCACCATCTCGCTCAGCGATGAAAAGGCGCTGACCATGGAGCAGGGCCTTGCCGACACGCTGGACAGCAGCAGTGCGGTCCACAGCTGGGGCGCGTTCTACACAAAGTCCACCACCCTTTATAATGAAGAGGGCGGGAGCGCCGACGTCAGCATCGTAGGCGCGGAGGACGATGCCCGGATGACCGAATACTTCACCTTCCGCACCCGGGTGGGCCACGACCCCATTCCCTTTGAAGAGGACAGCGTGATCCTGACCGAAAAAACGGCCCTGAATCTGGAGCTGAGCGTGGGCGATACGTTCTATGTGGAGGCTGCAGACGGGAGCCGCGTGCCGCTGGTGCTGACCGGCATTACCGAGAACTACATGTTCACCCGGCTGTATCTGTCCGGTGCACAGCTGGAGAGCCTGCTGGGCGGCACACCGGAGTGGAATACTGTGTACGGCCTGACCGGCTGTACCACCGAGGCGGAGTACAACGCTCTGCGCACAAAGCTGCTGGGCTGCAACTACGTCAGCAGCGTCAGCTTCACCGAGGACACCACCTCCATGTTCGGCAGCCTGATCGGCAGTCTGAACTACGTGGTGGTGCTGATCATCGTGTGCGCGGCGGCGCTGGCGGCGGTGGTGCTGTACAACCTGATCAGTGTCAACCTTGCCGAGCGCAAAAAGGAGCTTGCCACCATCAAGGTGCTGGGCTTCTATGACAAAGAAGTGTACCGCTACATCTTCCGCGAGATCGAGCTTTTGTCCCTCATCGGCTCCGGCGTGGGCCTGCTGCTGGGCGTGCCGCTGCACCGGTTCATCGTCCTGACCGTGGAAATGGATCAGCTCATGTTCATCCGCACCATTGCACCCCGCAGTTATCTGCTGGCAGTGGCATTGACGATGCTGTTCACCTTTGTGGTGTGCTTTGCCATGCGGCGGCATGTGCGGCATATCAGCATGGTGGAAAGCATGAAAGCGCCGGAGTGAGTTTACAAAATCTTCATAAAAAGAACATGGTTTCGCAGAAATTCTTTGGTATGATAATGCTACCGACAGGCGGGGCCGCAACCGCCTGAACGGGTAACATGATTCCTCCTTTACCAAACCAAATACCGCAAAACAAAACACCGCGCCTTGTCTGATCCGCAGCAGACAGGGCGCGGTGTCTTGTTTAAACCGTTAAGTTTTCAGCATCTGCGGCAATGGCATCGGCCTGCTGCTGGGTGAGCACGCGGCACTTGACCATCCGCTTGAGCACCACCTGCATCCGCTTGAAGGCAAGCTCCGGGCTGCTGGCGTAGGTGGAAGGCGCGTTGGGCATACCCGCCAGATAGATCGCTTCGGCATCGGTCAGCTGGGCCGGTTCCTTGCCAAAGTAGCCCTCGGCAGCTTCTGCAATGCCATAATACCCGCTGCCAAAATAGATGGTGTTGGCGTACATCTCAAAGATCTGCTGCTTGGAGTAGGTCTTTTCAATATCAAAAGCAGCAAGCATCTCGGCAGCCTTGCGGGCCAGATGCTTGTCCTGCGTGAACAGCTCGTTCTTGGCAAGTTGCTGGGTCAGGGTGCTGCCACCCTCGGCCAGCGAGTGGGTGCGCAGGTCGGCCAGCAGGGCGCGGGCAATGGCCCCCGGGTCGATGCCCTTGTGGGTCATAAAATGCTCGTCCTCGGTGCAGATGACTGCGTTAATATAGATCTGCGGCAGCGCATCGTAGGAAGTATAGCTCCCGCGGGCACAGATGGTGTCGTACATGGAAGCCACTGGGTAACTGCTGGCGGCACTGCGGTACAGCTGCCTGCCCTGATAAAAGAACCAGCCGCCTGCCAGCAGCCCGCCAAGCAGCAGGATGCAAAGAACAACGAGCAGGCTCTGCTTAAAAAAATGAAAGAAACGATGCAGCATCGAAAAAACTCCTTTGATGATAAAAAAGAACGCTACCATAATAAACGATTTGCAGGGCGTTTGCAAGGAACAGCTTTAGTATAACAATAAAATTTTAAGGTTTTATCAATGGAAAAATAAAAATTTTCGAAGAAGCAGAAGTGTTACTCCTGTTGGAACTGCACAACGGGATGCTGCAAATGCGGGCTGCGCATCGTGCAGAAAACTCAATTTGAAAAAAACTGGAATTAACCTATTGACAAACTAGGTAAGAGGGAATATAATGCAAACAACAAATCCACAAACCTAGTGGGAAAAAGAAAGCAAAGGTTTTGCTTCCCGGTACAGAGCAGATAGAGGTGCCGGTTTGTAGATGAGTGGGAAAGAGTTTTACGGGAAAGGAGGGCACGGATATGAAGCTGATTTGGAACGACCTGCTGCATGCAAACTTCCGCTGTGGGCGAATGTGCGGTGACCGGGCAGAACATCTGGCTGTGAACTGTACGATGCCCTCTTGCTGTGCACGAATGTGTACCCGAATGTGACGTTGACAGAATAGCTTTGAATTGTGTTTGCCCGGTGCGCTTATGTATCACGCATCGGGATTTTTTGTATCAGGAAATTATACTAAAAGTACAAATAGAGAGGTAAAATACTATGTCTAACTATAAATTTGAGACCCTGCAGCTTCACGTTGGCCAGGAGCAGGCCGATCCCGCAACCGATTCCCGTGCAGTGCCTATCTATCAGACCACTTCCTATGTGTTCCGCAACAGCCAGCACGCAGCAGACCGCTTTGGTCTGGCAGATGCCGGCAACATCTACGGCCGCCTGACCAACTCCACGCAGGACGTGTTCGAGAAGCGCATCGCTGCGCTGGAGGGCGGCGTGGCTGCTCTGGCAACCGCCTCCGGTGCCGCTGCCATCACCTACACCATCGAAGCACTGGCACAGGCCGGTGACCACATCGTGGCTCAGAAGACCATCTACGGCGGCAGCTACAACCTGCTGGAGCACACCCTGACCCAGTTCGGCGTCACCACCACCTTTGTGAACGCACACGATCTGGCTGAGGTGGAGAATGCCATCCAGCCCAACACCAAGGCCGTCTATCTGGAAACTCTGGGCAACCCCAACAGCGATATCCCCGATATCGATGCCATTGCAGCCATCGCGCACAAGCACGGCCTGCCGCTGGTCATCGATAACACCTTCGGCACCCCGTACCTGATCCGTCCCATTGAGCACGGCGCAGATATCGTTGTTCATTCCGCCACCAAGTTCATCGGCGGCCACGGCACCACGCTGGGCGGCATCATTGTGGACAGCGGCAAGTTCGACTGGAAGGCAAGCGGTAAGTTCGGCAACATTGCTGACCCCAACCCCAGCTACCACGGCGTTTCCTTTGCCGATGCAGCAGGCCCCGCAGCTTTTGTCACCTACATCCGTGCGATCCTGCTGCGTGATACCGGTGCCACCATTTCGCCGTTCAACGCCTTCCTGCTGCTGCAGGGCACCGAGACCCTGAGCCTGCGCATCGAGCGCCATGTGGAGAACACCAAGAAGGTAGTCGAGTTTCTGGCAAACCACCCGCAGGTGGAGAAGGTCAACCACCCCTCCCTGCCGGATCACCCGGATCACGCCCTGTACGAGAAGTACTTCCCCAACGGCGGTGCTTCCATCTTCACCTTCAACATCAAAGGCGGCCGCGAGGAAGCATTCAAGTTCATCGATAACCTGAAGGTCTTCTCCCTGCTGGCAAACGTTGCTGATGTGAAGAGTCTGGTCATCCACCCGGCTTCCACCACCCACAGCCAGCTGAACGACGAAGAGCTGGCCGAGCAGCAGATCTATCAGAACACCATCCGCCTGTCCATCGGCACTGAGCACATCGACGATATCATTGCTGATCTGGAAGCAGGTTTCGCAGCCGTCCGCGGCGAGTAAATCTTATCCCCTTAAAACCTCCGACAGAATGTGTATGCCTTGTTTTTTCTCCTGATCTCTTCCAAAAATTCCTTATATCCTAAACACAGCAAAAGGGTCCCGGAATTTTCTCCGGGACCCTTTTGCTGTTTGCGGCAAAATGCCGTCAGCCTTTCACGCCGCCCAAAGCAACACCGCGGACGATGAACTTGGAAAGCAGCAGGTACACGATGATGACGGGCAGAATGGCGATAGCCACCATCATGTAAACCTTGCCCATATCAAACTTGAGGAAGTCTGCACTGCGCAGCTGTGCAATCAGGATGGGCAGGGTCTTTTTGTCGGCGCTGTCCAGCACCAGAGCGGGAATGAAGTAGTTGTTCCAGCTGGCCACGAAGGAGAAAATGGCCTGCACTGCCAGAGCGGGCTTCATAATGGGCAGCACGATCTTGTTGAAGGTGTAGAACTCGCCTGCACCGTCGATGCGGGCAGCCTCTACGATCTCCATGGGAAGGGAAGCGTCCAGATACTGCTTCATGAAGAAGAACACGGTGGGCGCTGCAATGCTGGGCAGGATCAGCGGGATAAAGCTGTTCTTCAGGCCCATCTTGGTGATGAGCTGCAAAAAGCCCAGAGCCGACACCTGCGTGGGCATGGTCATGATCAGCAGGATAATGGCAAACGCGGCCTTTTTGAATTTGAAGTTATAGGCGTAGATGCCGTAGGCCGTCAGGGCCGAGAAGTACACGCTGAACGCCGCCGAGCAGGCAGAGACGATCAGGCTGTTGCGGATGCCGGTGATGACAGGGATGTTAGCATCGGCCAGCACGTTCTGGAAGTTGGTAATGAGCGATTTGCCCGGCAGCAGCGAGAAGCCTTTCTGGATCTCGAAGTGGGTGCGGGTGGAGTTGATCACCAGCACATAGAAGAAGAACAGGCACAAAAAGCTGATGAGCACCAGCACCAGATAACACCATGCGCGGCGTGCAGCCAGTGTTGCTTTTTCCGATTGATTTCTAGGAGTGTGTGCCATAATCATTTCCCTCCTTTTGCTGCCTTTTTGGCGGCGTTCAGTTCTTTGCGCTGGGCGCGGGTCAGGCCGTCATCCTCCTTGGTAAGGGAGAAGTAGACCACAACGCACAGCACTGCGCACACGAGGAACAGCACCACCGAGACTGCACCGGCCATGCCGTAGTTCTTGCTGAACAGGTGGTTGTTCAGGTACATGATCATGGTGGTGGAGGTGCGGTCCGGGCCGCCCTTGCCGTTGGTCAAAATCTGCGGCACATCGAACATCTGCAGGCCGCCGATCATGGAGGTGATCATGACGTAAACAAGGATGGGACGGATCAGCGGAATGGTGATCTTCCAGAACATCTGGTTCGGGGTGCAGCCGTCCAGTTCAGCCGCTTCGTACAGGGTGGGATCCACGCCCATGATCGCAGCCATCAGCATGATGGTGGTGTTGCCGAACCACATCAGGAAGTTCATCAGGCCGATCAGCCCGCGGTTGCCCCACACGGTGTTCAAAAAGCTGATGGGTTCTTTGATCCAGCCCATGCTCAGCAGCACGGCGTTCACCGGGCCGTTGTCCGAGAACAGCGCGAAGAACAGCATTGCAAAGGCGGAGGCCATGATCAGGTTGGGCATGTAGATGACCGTCTTGAAGAAGGTCTGGCCCTTCAGCTTCAGGCGCAGATCGGTGAACCATGCTGCCAGCAACAGGGAAATGGCGATCTGCGGGATAAAGCCGATGATCCACAGGATCAGCGTGTTGCCAAAGTACTTGGGCAGATCGGTGGCGAACAGGGTAATGTAGTTTTTCAGGCCCACAAAGTTCGGGCCAATGATCTTCAGGCCGCTGCGGTAATATTCAAAAAAGCTGTAGTAAATGGTGGATGCCAGAGGGATCAGCTGGAATACCGCGAAGATGATGAAGAACGGCGCAATGAAGATGTAGCCCCATTTCGCGTAGCTGATCGACCCTTTCTTTTTCTTTTCTCCCATAGGATCGCCTCCTGATAAATTTGCGGAAAGAACAGGGGCGGGCGGGAACAGCGTCCGGCCCGCCCCTGCGTATTCACTTTTCCGTTTTAGGGTCGGCTGCTATTATGCGGGCCACACCACGTCGGTCAGCTCAGGATACTTCTCCTTGATAGCGGTCTCGAAGTTTGCCTTTGCGGTATCTTCGTCCACGTTGCCGGTAAAGTAATCCTTGAATGCATTCTGGAAGCTCTCATTCAGGCCCTGATCGTACGGACCGGCGTTGGACATATCGATCTTGGCTGCAGCCTCTGCAAACAGAGCGATGTGGTTCTGGCCGCCCAGGAAAGCGGAGCTGTAATCGCTGTTTGCGATCTCGTTCATAGCCTTCTCGTTGTTGGTGTAGTCCTGCGTATCCATGGTGATCTGCTTCATGATGGCTTCATCGCAGGTCAGCTTCT
>OLPI01002921.1_pt1 | contig 12701 bp, 9 predicted proteins | sample 1672361 | NCBI WGS metagenome assembly OLPI01 (sample SAMEA3136675, study PRJEB25190) | human gut metagenome
GATCAAGTCGAAATGCACGACATCGTTGATCGGAATCAGGTTGTGATGACTCTTGATAGTAGCGGTCTTGCCGCCCGTCTTGCGAGCACCCGACTCGATAATGTCGGGATAAATGGTGCCCTGCGCCAGATACTTAACCGGCTTGCCATCGGTCTCGAGCTGCTGAGCCACGGCGAAGAATTCTTTCCAGAACTGCGTGCCAATAATGCGACGCTTCTCTTCGGGCTCAACCACGCCGGCCAAAAGCTCGGCATAACGGTCTTCGGCATGCACATGAATGAAATCGACATCGAACTGCTTGGTGAAAACCTCTTCAACCTGCTCGGGCTCGCCCTTGCGCAGCAGGCCGTGATTAATAAACACGCAGGTCATCTGCTTACCGATGGCACGCGCGCCAAGAGCGGCAACCACAGAAGAATCAACGCCGCCGGAAAGCGCCAGAATAACGCGGTCCTCGCCCACCGTCTCGCGGAAATCGGCCGTCATGCTCTCAACCAGGTTATCCATGGTCCAGTTCTTCTCAAGGCCGCAGATATCAAACAGGAAGTTCGAAAGAATCTGCTGGCCATACTCGGTGTGCTTCACCTCGGGGTGGAACTGCGTGGTGAAGATCTTCTTCTCGGCGTTCTCCATCGCAGCCACGGGGCACACATCAGTCGAAGCAACAACAGTAAAGCCCTCGGGCGCATCGCGCACGGCATCGAAGTGGCTCATCCACACCGTTTGATCGGCGGGAGTGCCCTCGAAAAGCGCACCGCCATTAACATGCAGCTCAGCCGCGCCATACTCGCCCACCTCAGGATGGAAAACGCTGCCGCCAAGCGTGACAGCCGTAATCTGGTGGCCGTAGCAGAAACCGAGCACCGGCACGCCAAGCTCGTAAATCGCAGGGTCGACACGCGGCGCATCCTCGGCGTTCACAGACGCAGGACCGCCCGAGAGAATGATGGCGGAAGGCGCCATTTCGCGAACCTCATCGGCTGTGATATCGCACGGCACGATTTCGGAATACACGTTCAAATCGCGCACGCGGCGAGCGATAAGCTGCCCGTACTGAGCGCCGAAATCGAATACGAGTACTTTCTGGCTAGAAGACGTTGCCTGGGTCACGGCTTGCTCCTTCGTGTGATCTGTCAACCGCGCGCGGCACAGGCTTGCAACCTTTCCGCAACGCGTTTTTACATGTCTAACTGGCTATCTTACACGAAACATCGCGCGCACGCGCGAACGCATTCCCAAACGCGCAATGCCCACACGACGAAACGCGCGAACTCACCGCAGCACACGCGGGAGAGGCATCGCCGAGCCAATCGCGGCCGCAGCGAGCATGCACACCACGCCAGATGGCGGGAAGCACATGAAAAGCAGCAGAACGACCATCACGGGTTGGCGCATGACCGCGCCCATGAGCGACGCGATGCATACCGCCGCGCAGAAAACCGCATCGACGCCCGCAATGAGCGAGAAACCATAGCCCAAGCACACTCCCGAAAAAATAACGGGAAAGAAATGTCCGCCGCGCCACCCGAAATGGATGCATGCTGGCGTGAGCGCCGCCTTCACGAACGCAGTCGCAATAAGCGTCGCAGCCCCGAGCGCCGCATAGGAATCCATAACCATCTGCGTCTGCGATTCGCCCGCAAACAGGGAAAACGGCAAAACCGTACCGCATATAGAAAGCAGGAGTCCTGCGAGCAACGCCTTAATCACGGGGCAATCGCCCATCGCGCGAGACGCAGCAGCGCTTGCTTTGTCGCTCGCACGAAACGTCCATCCGCACGCGACGCCCGCTGCCGCAAGCGGAATAAACCAAGCAAGCCCCGCCCCGCCAACAACGGCCGCTTCAAAACGGGGCATGCCCATGCCCCCTCCAAAGAGCGAGCCCAAGCCAAAGAATGCACCGAGCGCGCCCACAATAGCGCACGCATACACAAACGCCTTCTGCGCTTTAGGCACCTCAATCGCCATCGTATCAGAGCCGCCATCGCCACGCTTCCCTTCACTCGAAAGAGGAGCTGCAAAACCGTATAGAGGGGCCGTGAACAGCGCCGTGAGCGCCGCTTGACAGCCTAAAACCGTTAACTCACGAAAATCTGAGCCAAAACGCCTCATACGGTCGCCAACCCAGGTGCACAAGCCCGCAATCACCCCGGTCAAGCCCGCTTCCGGGCCCACGCTTCCGCCGAAAAGCAACGGCAATAGCGCGGCGATGGACAATTTGCCCAAATGGTCGTATTCATATCGGCCAGTACTTTTCACCTTGGCCATAACGTCCGGAAGGTCTTCGGCAGCAATGCCAGTCTTCTTCTCGTAAAGGCCAATCACCACACCACCGAGCATGCAAATAAGGAAGGGGAACAAGGCCACGCCAAAGGGACCTCGAGAAAGCTCCGGCGCGACGCTGTTGAGCCAGCTGGAAAGCGCGAGGCGGCCATCGTTCCACAAAAAGCCGAGCCCTGCATCCATCAAAAAGAAGAACGCCCAGACGAAAGCACCTGCAAGAGCGCCCGTCAACACCACGCACGCGACAAAGAGAGCGCGATTCGCAGGCTTTACCAGCTTTGTCATGTCGGCCCCTTTTCATTCACCCAGGACACATTGCCTGGCTCAAACGTCAATACCCGAATATGCCTTCATATGCAGTGTAGCAACACGTCCAGCCAAAAACAGGAGTGGCACATTCCCCAAATGCGACCGCCATATAAAGCGATACGCGAATAAAGCACTGGCGTATCGTCGTGATACAACGTGCCCCGCCCGTTCGCCTGGGCGAAAACGGCGATTGTCGCAATTCGAAAACCGCGACGGCCCTAAGCCAAACTCGCCCAATCAATCGCCGCGCCGCCTGCCCCAAGAAGCAAGGCATTAGTTTTTGAGAACGGACGCGACCCCAAAAATGCCGGCATGCCGCCCGCGGCACGCGATGCGGAAAGGGGCGACGGATGGGTCGAGGCGAGCACGAACTTGTTGCTTCCATAAACAGACACGCCGCATAACGCTGAGTTACAACCTGCTTCAAAATCGTCAGACAAGCAAAGCTCGCCTGACGTAAGGATACCCAGAGGGCCATCCACAGCGCACAGTGCGACTTCCGCAGCAAAATCTTGATTTACGCCCGCAGAAGCGGCGGCCTTTTCGATGAGTTGCTGGGCATGGCGGCCCCATGCAAGGAAAACAACGGGCTGAGGCAACTCAAAGCATGCCTTCACCACATGGCTCGTAAGCACTTGCCAGCCGAGCTTCGCATGGCTGGCCGCCTCATGCTCGCGAACGGTGAGTGTAGTGTTCAGCAGCATCACGCCCTGGTTCGCCCACGGCGTAAGGTCTCCCGATTTAGGCATTCCGCATCCCAAATCGGACACCATCTCCTTATATATGTTGCGCAAACTCGGCGGCAGCTTCTCCCCCGCAGGCACCGAAAATGACAAACCCATAGCTTGCCCGGGTCCATGGTAGGGGTCTTGCCCCAAAATCACCGCTCGAACCTCGCTTGGAGCACAAGACGCAAGTGCATTCAGAACGTCATCTTGTGGCGGATAAATCACCTGGTTGATGCGCATTTCTTCAACGCGCGCAAGTAGCTCTTCCGACTTTTGCACAACATGGCTCGGCAGCACCGAGCGCCATTCGTCGATTCCATCCCCGCTTTTCACATGCAACCCTTCCGCTTATTCGCAAACGAAACGCATTGTATCGAAACCGCGTTCCAATAACGATGGCAAACCCGCGCGAAAGCCCAAAGCGCAAACGAACCCTCGCACGCCTACGCTGGGACATCCTGGCGTGCTACCACTTTAGCGCGTCTCTCGGCTCGCCGGCGCAGCTTCAGCGTTACATAGGCGACGCCAATCGCAGCATAGGCCAACGCGTTCACCACATAGCCCACAAATCCATCGCCACCAGGTTGCGTATATACGGCATGGCCAATCGAAAGCAAAATGCCCTGGAGCACCATAAGCGCCATAAACGGATAGGCAAGCCTTTGCACCTTTTTCCACGTCGAGTGCTCCATAATGCCACGCACCGTGCGAAACGAAGTAATCCACGGCACAAAGAAGCACACCGTAAGCGGCACCCCTACGACGCTCGCAGCAATGAACATGATGATTGACGTAAGACCACCACCCCACGCCTTATCCCAAATAGGAGTGAAAGAAAGCGGAACCATAATGAGCACTTGAATGACGTGCGCGAAAATAACAAAACCGCCAATAATAGACATCTCAGTGCGAACGGAAAGCAGCCGCTTAGTAAACCACCACTTTTTCGGAAATGCTCCGGCGAACATCACGAGCAAACAAAACGCCACGCCCGTATAGCAACTCGCGAAAGCCTGCACAACATAATACAGCCACGGAATCCAGCGAACGATATCGACGAATGTGGCCATGCAAGCGGCGATCCACACCGCATAAAACGCGACGGGGCATTTGCGCAGCGCTGGCGCAAAAGCCATCACGAACGCAACGACAATCACGAGCGCAACAACGATATTGGGCACAACATCTGGAATATACGGCAGCATAAGCTTCCTTTCTTCATGGATACGGCGATTCAGTATAGCCGCCCACAATGTAATTGCTACCATTTATGGCACATATAAGTCGCATTGCGTACACACCTTCGCACAAAACAAGGGGCGCCCGTATGGACACCCCTTGATACGCGACACCATGACGCGCCGATACGCAGCGTTATCGAGCATTGCCGCCGTCTCGGCACCGCCCAATGAGGAAATAACGTTTAGGCAGCCAGAATGAAGCCCGCGCCCAAGAACAGCACGCAAGTCACACCGGCGACAATGCCAATGTAAGGCAGCTGCGCCACAGCGTAATCGACGTTATTGATTTTGCACGCCGACGCGCTCATGAGCGTAACGTCGGAATAGAAGCATGCCTGCGCACCGAAGCACGCCGCCGAAATAATGGCGCCAAGCGTCAACGGAATGGAAGCGCCGCATGCCGCAGCAAGCGGCAAAATGATCGGCGTGCACACGGCGGGAATGCTCCAAATGTTCGCGGTGGCGAAGCACACCAAACCAACCAGCACAAACGTAATCACGGGCAACCACGCGGCACTCATGAACGGCGTAGCAACCGAAATAAGATAATCGGGCAGGCCAATCAGATTGATGGCATTGCGGAAGAACAGCGACGCAATGAGCACGGCGGCGATGAACAGCATGTCCTCAAGGCCCTTGTAGCACGCATCGCAGAACTTGCCCAGGCTCATAATCTTCGTTGGCACATACAGCACGAAACACACCACGATGGCGCAAATCACGCCATACAGAATGTCGTCCATCAAAATAGTCACCGCAATAACCACAGCCATCGGCACGAGGAATGCCCACAAATGCGGCGTTGCTTCCTTCTCGTCTTTCGTGGAACCGTCGCTGATGGCGCCAAGCACCTCGCCCATTTCGTCCTGGTTCATCACGTCGGAAGAATCGGGCCACAGCTTGCCGGTTTTCTCGACGCGCTCGTACGCCTTCTTGATGCCACCCATTTTCGGCACAATGCCAAAAATCACGAGCAGCACGAACAGCACGCACAAAAACGGGTAGAAGAAGTACGGCATGATGGAATAGTAAATGCCCATAGCCGAGTCGCCCAACACGGCAGCTTCAGGCTGCTCAGCGAAGATACCGCTGAAAAACACGACCCACGCGGAAATGGGAATGATCAGGCACACGGGCGCAGACGTGGTGTTAATGATGTAGCACAGCATCTCACGCGGCGTTTTCTTTTCATCGGCGATCGGCAAAATAGTGTTCGCCGTAACCAGAATTGACAGGTAATCGTCGATGAAGATGATCACGCCGCACAGCCACGTGAGGAACAGCACCTGGCGCTCGCTTTTGACGTATTTACGCGCCCAGTTCGCCATGGCCGTAGCGCCGTTGCTTTGACGCAGCAACTGCACGAAGCATCCGAACAGCAAGCAGATGATCACAATGTAGTTGTTGTCGGCGTCGCACGCCGCATCGAGCAACGCCTGCACCGTAGGCTCGAAGAAGTCGGCCCCGTAGTAGAACAAGAAGCCCAAAATGCCCGAAAGCAGAATGCTGAAAACGCATCGGCGCGTGACGAACGCGAACACGAAGAAGCTCAGCATGGGAATCAACGTGATGATTCCTAGATTGCCACCATCCACTGTTTTCCTCCTAAGTATTGATGGTTGGTTCTATCATTCAAAGAAAACCTTAGAGTTTCCCGAGCACTTCCATCCTCGCCCCGACGTCATCTTCGAAATACCGTTTAATCTCGGCGACCCTCTCGTCGCTCGGCGCAGTGAATTCTTGCTGCCGCGAACCAATATTGTGGGCTTTAGCGATGCCGAGCGCGTGGTAAGGCAAAAGCGTGATGCGACGAATACCGCATTCGCGAACGATATCGCCCGCCGCTCGAATGGCAGCTTCACCGTCGTTCACTCCAGCGATAAGCGGCATGCGCACCGTAATCTTTGGAAGAATCGCCTCATCGGCCGAAAGCAACCGCACGTTCGCGAGAACCGGCTCAACCGAAACGCCCACGAATTCGCGATGAACCCCGTCATCGACGGCCTTGATGTCGAACAGCACATCGGTCACGCCGGGACGAGAGACAAGGTCGAGCAAAGCCCGCGACGAGCCAAAGCCCGACGTGTCCACGCAGCTTGAAATGCCTCGAGCCGCAGCGGCGTCAATGAGTGCGCTGGCGAATTCCGCATGAGCGAGCACTTCCCCACCGCTCACCGTGAGACCGCCGCCCGTATTGTCGTAGAATCCCTTGTCTTTCTCGACCTCGGCAAGCACCTCGCCAACCGTCATGAGCCGCGCAACGGGGCGCAGCGCATTCGCAAAACAGCCATCGGCGCAAGCCAAACACACCGTGCATCGTGAGCGGTCGATTGAAACGCCGGCACCGCCGAAAGAAATGGCATGGGCCGAACACGCTTCGACGCAATGTCCACAGCCGATGCAATTCGAGGGGCTCACGATGAGCTGCTGCTCATTCTTAATGAGCTCAGGATTGTGGCACCACGCACACCTCAGCGGACAGCCCTTCAAAAACACCGTCGTGCGAATGCCCGGCCCATCTTCGGTCGAAAATTTTTGAATGCTGCCGACAAGAGCCGAAGGCTCCCCTTCCGTGTTCAATTCCACATCGAAACCGTCGAAACCCACGAGCCAGCCTTCGTCTTATGCTGACAGGTGTGCAGTGCGCGCGATAATCGCATCTTGCGCAGAGCGGTCGAGCTCGGTGAAATACGCCATGTATCCAGCGACGCGCACCATAAGGCCGCGATAGTGCTCCGGGTTTTCCTGAGCTGCGAGCAATGTTTTATTATCGACGACGTTGATTTGAATATGCTCGCCACCATGTTGGAAGAACGTGCGAATCACGCCTTCGATAATGCGGCGGCCGCCTTCGCCCTGCACGCCCTTGGGGTCGAAGCGCAGGTTGAACAGCGCGCCTTCCTGCAAATCGGGCTGGTCAATCGCGGCAACCGACTTCACCGTGGCCGTAGGTCCGCAAATATCGCGGCCCATCATAGGGCTCGACGCATCGCAGAAAGCCTCACCCGCCAGGCGGCCATCGGGCAGCGCGCCAGTCACTTCGCCATGTGGGATGTTCATCGTTTGCGAGTCGATGCCAAACGCATAATGACCACCGCGTGCATCGGGCCAGCTTTGAACCTCATCGGCCACATAGTGCATCATTTCGCGATAAATGCCATCGACATGGGGCGAATCGTTGCCGTATTTTTCGGGCTTGTTGAGCAGCAACTGGCGCAGGCGCTCGTAGCCTTCGAAATTCGCGTCGCAGGCGGCGATGAGCTCATCCATTGTCACGTCGCCGTCTTCAAAAACGCACTTCTCAACGGCGGCAATGCAGTCGGCCAAATTCGCCGCACCCGTCACATACATGCCGCAGGTCGAAACGCGTGCTCCGCCCTGCTGCACCGACTTGCCGCTTTCCACGCAGCCCGCCGTGACCATGCTCGCAAAAATCACCGGGTAGCGATTCATATGGATTGATTGCATCAGGTTGTAGCCAATGCGAATTTGATCATACGCATGAATGATTTGCTTCTTCAGAGCGTCTTTAAACTGCTCGATATTGATGAATTCGCGCGGATCGCCCGTGCGCAAGCCCATGAGCTTGCCCGTGCGCGGGTCGATGCCATTGTGCAGCACGAACTCGACCATCTTGCCCATGTTCACGTATCCCGCATCAGGGCTGCCATCGGTTCCGCCGCCGCCAGGGCCCGCCTGAATGCAGCCGACAATGGTCCAATCGCGCGCGTCTTCGAGCGTACCGCCTTTGCCAAGCGCCATCTTCATAGCGGTTTCGTCGTTGAAGAAACCAGGGTTGGCCTGGCCTTCTTGAATCATTTTGCATCCGAAGTCGATGAGCTCGTGCGGCGTGGTATCACATACGCGCAACGCCATGACGGGCTGCGTGGTTTGCAAATCGTCGGCTGCTTGCAGGCACAGAAGCGACAAATCGTTGCTCGCATCGCTTCCGTCGCGCTTCATGCCGCCCACCACAAGAATCTGCCACATGGGATAGCCCGCGAATGCCGTGGCGTACCACGTATCGCGAACCTCATACACCTCGCACGCCTTCAGATACAGGCATTCGACGAGCTCGAGCGCCTCATCGCGCGTAAGAATGCCTTCATCGATGACGTCTTTTTTATAGAAGGGCCACATATACTGGTCGAAGCGGCCAAAACCGCATGCCGTCGTGCACACCTCAATATGGAACATCACGTGCACGAACCACACCATTTGCACCGCCTGGGCAAAGGTTTGCGGTGGGTTTTCAGGAACGACGCGGCAATTCTCGGCGATACCGCGCAACTCAGCAGCGCGCACTTCGTTGGAGCATGCCGCAGCCTGACGCTCCGCCTCGTCGGCCATGCGATGAGCATACGTCACAAGGCCCTGCGCCTGAATAATGCATGCGCGCCAGAAATCGACCTTCGCAGCGTCTTCCTGGGTTTGCGGAACGCACGAATCAATGTTGCGCTGGCATTCCTCGATATATCCGCGCATACCCACACGCAGCACTTTTTCATGGTCGCACGTCGTCTCTCCCGACACGCCATTCTCCAAGCCAACGCACAAAATATCGTCGGCCTCGAGCTGCTGAATATATTCAGGCATCGCGGCATCGGAAATATCTTCCATCGATTTGCCCTGCCAATACGGCAGAGTTTCCAGAATGGTCGCCTTGTCTTCAGGCGAAATGCGATAAGGATCCTTTGGACGTGTGCTGAATTCATCGATATCGCGCACGTACCAGCTGCTGCTTTGGAAATCGGGGTGCAGATTCGCACCGCGATAGGCATTCGTTGGCGTACCCACAATAAGCTCGTCGTCGAAAATCATGCAGCTCATGCGTTCAAGAATATGGTTGACGACCTTCGCGCGGAAAACGGGCACCGCATCGCCCGCAAACTGCTTGTAAGCCTGCGTTTGCAGCACCAAATGCTCGGCCGTAATACACGGCGTGGTGTTGAAATGGCGTTCCCTCATGCGATCGATACGTGACGTACGCATTGCATTCCTCCATATAACGAAAAAGGCGGCCTCGGGCGAAATGCCGCAAGCCGCCGATCGCGCACGCGAAACGTCAGCTTCGATAGCACTCCGCGTTCCCGCGACAGTGCGACGGGTATTCCCCGCCGCCCCAAGGCGCCGCACACGAACCCATGCGGTCCCTTCGGCTTTCGGCCTTCGCCATCACGGCAAGCTGGTTCGGCTTACCACCGTGACTGAATGCTCGAAAGCGGCCTCTATCAAAGCGATAAAATTGCAGATGACAGGGTAACGCACTTGCTAAAGCTTTCGTTTCAAAAACGTTAACAAATTCGTTTTTTCATATTGAACGCCGGTCAAGAGCCCCTGTAGCTGAAACTAGGCGAACATCATGAAGATTTTCGCAAGCAAAAATCCGATAAAACCGCATGCCGGAAACGTGATGATCCACGCCATGAGCATGTTTTTTGCAATAGACCAATTCACGCGCTTGAGCGATTTCGCGGCGCCCACGCCCATAATGGCAGACGTGTTGCAGTGGCCCGTCGACACCGGCATGCCGGTAAGGCTCGCAACCAGAAGCGTAAACGTCGTGGAGAAGTTCGCCGCACAGCCCTGATATTTCTCGAGCTTCACCATATCCATGCCGACCGACTTGATGATGCGCTTGCCGCCCAAAATTGTGCCGAGCGAAATGGCGGCGGAACAAATAACCATAATCCACAGCGGAAAGCCGCTCGAATCGGGCGTGGAGCTGCCGAACGAAAGCGCAATGCCCAGCATGGCGATAGACATGAATTTCTGACCATCTTGAGCGCCGTGCAAGAAGGAAAGCGCCACCGCTGCAATGTCTTGAATGATGGTGAAAAGCTTATTGGCCGCCTGGCGTTGCACGAATTTAAAAATCCACTCGATGAGGCGCGTGAAAAGCCAGCCAAGCACGAAACCAGCGACCAAGGAGAAAACCATGCCGTAAATGACCTTCGCCCATTCGGCGGGAACGACGCCTGCCCAACCGTTCATGGCAATGGCGCCACCGGTAATGCCGGCGATCAACGAATGTGATTTCGAGCACGGAATGCCGAAATACCAACACGCGATGCCCCACAAAATGGCGCCTATCATAGCCGCAACCAGAGCGTATAACGCTGAATTAGTATCGCCTGAAAAGTCGACCATGCCAAACATGGTTTTTGCTACTGCGGTAGAGATGTAGGTCATGCCCACAAGGCCCACGAAATTAAACACAGCGGCAAGCGCAATTGCGGCATTCGGGGAAAGACAACGAGTAGAAACGACCGTCGCGATAGCGTTCGGGGCATCAGTAGCGCCAGAAACTGCAGTTACGCCAATGACCAGAATCAAAATGACGAACAAAATGGGCTGAGCCATTGCGTGCGACAAAAAATCAAAAAACGTGAGAGCCACGAAGCACCTCGTATGTAAAAGCGGCCAAATGCATGACGCGGCTTATTGTACCGAAGTTTTACCCATGTTTTACGAACACGCACAATCTGGGGAAAAGTCACGAATGCGGCACAACTTCCATCTTGGCACGACTCACTAAAAAGTTGCTATGCCTACATATGGCATTTCAGCGGTTCTGGGTCTCGCTTTTTGACACGAACGCATCGTTGCGCGCCTGCGGCAACATTAATGCGATACGATGCAACCAAAACAAGAAACGAACCAAGGCTCGATTTTTGATACGACGAGATGGAAGGAATGGAATGGCATCTCAATCTACCATCGGCATTATTGGCGCAATGGATGTCGAGGTCGCACTCCTCAAAAAGCAAATGCAGGAATGCGGCGAAGTGCATACGACCGCGTTTTCCGGCATGGAATTCATCGAAGGCGTCATTGGCCAAACGAGCGTCGTCGTTGTGAAGTGCGGCGTGGGCATGGTCAACGCAGCCACCTGCACGCAAATCCTCATAGACCGTTTCGGCGTGGGAGCAGTGCTCAACACCGGCATCGCCGGCTCGCTCGACGCGGCCATTGAAATTGGCGATGTGGTTGTGGCGACCGATGCCGTGAACCACATCATGGACGTAAGCAACCTGGGTTACGCCGTGGGTCAAACGCCGGGCGCCGACACGCTCGCCTTCCCCATGGATGAAAAGCTCAGCCGCGCCGTCGTCGACGCTGCAGCCAAAATTGGCGTGACGACGCATAGGGGCCGCGTCGCATCGGGCGACCGTTTCGTATGCAGCGATTCCGAAAAGCAGCGCATCACAAAAGCCTTCGACGCCAAATGCTGCGAGATGGAAGGCGCCGCCATCGCGAACGTGTGCCACCTTGCAAACACTCCCTGCGCAATCGTGCGCGCAATTTCCGACAAGGCCGACGGGTCATCGAGCGTCGACTATCCTACCTTCGAAGCCCAAGCAGCACATCATTGCGCCGAACTTGTAATCCACGCAATCTCGAGCCTCGCATAAAACGGGCTCGCTATACCAAGAAGGCCGGAGGAGCATTAAGCGCGTCCGGCCTTTTCGTTCACAACCAGAATTCCCTCACGCCCGCTGCGTCAATAAGGGGCGAAGCCTGGATGGGAGAAAACGATTCTATGATTTTTTCTGCTCGGGAATATCGCCATGGCGATACGCTTCGAGCAAACGCTCCAAATCGGCAACGTGCGCCTTGAGCTTCGCGCCCGTATCGGTATCGGCAACAAGCGTGCGCACGCCCACGCGTTCCACCACGCGACGCGAAGAATGAATATCAAGCTCACGCTCAACGGCGGCTTGGGCCGATTCGAGGGGCTCGTGCGCGGCGAGCACAAAACCGTGCGAATTCGAGATAAGCGTATAGCCCGCAATGCCCGTTGTAGGCTGATACGCTTTCGAGAAACCACCGTCGATCATGATGACCTTGCCATTGCACTTCACCGGGTCTTCGCCATCTTTCACCTTCACAGGTACGTGGCCGCAAATGATATGAGACGTTTCAGGGTCAAGGCCAAAATCACGGAAGATACCCGCAAACACGTCCTCGTTGTCGAAAAGCGTATAGAAGGGGTTCTTCACCTCCTTGCGCGCTGCCTTATCGGCAATAAGATAGAGCTCGAAAGTTGCCATCTTGCTCTTCGCGAACAAGGGAGACCCCTCGCCCAGCCACAAGTACCACAGCATATCGGCGCCGCGCTTGCGCATTTCAGCATCCT
>OLPI01002924.1_pt1 | contig 12681 bp, 16 predicted proteins | sample 1672361 | NCBI WGS metagenome assembly OLPI01 (sample SAMEA3136675, study PRJEB25190) | human gut metagenome
TTAACCGGCGGGGATTTTTTTAAACTTTTTATTACGCAAACGAAATTTTTCTTGCATAGTTTATTGCGAAAGTGTAATTTCAGCCTTACGAACAGGAGGCATCCAATGCACACCGCAACCGAACGTTTTTCTGACGCATCCGCCCTGCTCTCCGCTATCGAGAGCAGGACAGTCCGCGAAGGGCGCAGAGCCTTTGCGTGGCAGATGGCTGAACGCGCCAAGAGGACGCGCCGCGAACGCATCATCGAGATAATCACCACCACCTTTGCCGCCGTGGCGTGGGTGGGCACCATCCTCGTAGTGTCAGGGATGATGTTCGCCGTTGGCACAGATTTCTAAATTTCCCGGACCCCGGGACCACGGCAGGGTCAGACGCTGCCCTTCGCCGCGAGGCGTCAGGGGCGGCTATCAGGGATACAGTCTCTCTCTCAGGCTACTACCTCTCTCTACATAGCCGCCCTTCACCACTTTCCCCAAATTCCCTGCCCGGCACAGGCAGGGCCATGCGGTTCCTCCCGCAAGTTGGACCAGGGGCCGGGACCCTACATCCCGGCCCCACTAAAAAAACAAAGGACATATTATGGAAAACTTAGAAAACCTCGCCCGCGCAGCGTATCAGCTGCACGCGGATATCGACGCCAAACGCAAAGAGCTGAAGGACATCGAGGCGCAGATTGCTGCACAGGCCGTCTTCCCCGAGGGCCGCAAAACTGCCTCCACCACAGTGGGCAATCTCTCCGTCAAGGTTCAGAAAACGGAACGGTATAAGTGGGACCCGTCCAAGCTCAGCCTTGCCCGAACCACTCTTGGCGACGCCAAATTTTTGAAGCTCTTCTCGTACGAGTGGAAGGCAAAAAAGACGGCTCTGGACGGATTCCTCGAGAACGCGCCTGAGGAGCAGCGGAAGTCCATCGAAGACGCCATGACCGTCATCTCCGGATGCTCCGTCTCCGTCGAGGAGAAGAAGTCATGAGCTTCAACCTGCAGTCAGTCGTGAGTTCCAAAACGCTCTATGCACCGCAACGTTTTCTGCTTTACGGTGTCCAGGGCATAGGGAAGACGCTTTGCGCCTCGACTTTCGCCTCCCCTATCATTCTCCGCACGGAGGACGGAACATCGGCCATCGATGTACCGACCTTCCCAGACCTGGCTAGAACCTACGAGGACGTCACGCAGGCTATCTCCGCGCTGCACGGTGAACATCCCTACAGAACGCTTGTCATCGATTCAGTTGACTGGATGGAGCAACTTGTCTGGGATCATGTATGTGCCAAGCACCCGGACGCCCAGGGGCATCCGCTGCCATCCATCGAGGCGATTGGATACGGCAAGGGCTACATCGAGGCTGACGCCTACTGGCGGTACATTCAGTCCGGCCTCGATTCCCTCCGCTTCAAGAAGGGGATGCAGATCGTCATCATCGCCCATGCCGAGGTGAAGACATTCTGCCCTCCGGACGGAGACCAGTACGACCGTTACCAGCCGAAACTCCAGAAGAGGGCTTTTGCCCTCTGGCAGGAATGGGCCGACGAAGTCTTCTTCGTTAACTATCGCCGGCGCATGATCGACAACGGCCAGAACAGCCGCTCGAAGCGCGCCGAGGGCGACGGCGCCCGTGTCATCTTCACGTCCGAGAGGCCCGCCTACCTCGCCAAAAACAGGTGGTCCATGCCGGACGAAATTTATGTCGGGCAGGACCGCACCTGGAAGCCGCTGCACGACACGCTCCGCCAGTGCATCGGCGAGAAGTACCCATATCCTTTATCAGATAAGCAGGAGGCCTAAATGGCTGGTTTAGATTTTAACAATGCGTCGACTGAGCAGAACGCCGGGGCAGGTTCGCCTATCCCCCCAGAATCCATTGTCTGGGTGCAGCTCCATATCCGCTATCCCGAGGAATCGCAGCGCGGAAGCGACCCGGCTTTCACCCGAGCCCGCTCTGGAATCGAGCAGATTAACACGGAACTCGAAGTTATTCAGGGAAAGTTCAAGGGCAAGCAGATCTTCCACCGGTTTTCTGTCGCCGGCGCCGTCACGCCCGGACAGCAGAAGGCAGTACGCATCTCCATGGCGCAGCTCCGCGCCCTCGTGGAGGTGCACCGCGGCGTCACTCCTGACGACGCATCCCCGAAGGCGACCGAGGCGAGGAAGCTCAACGACGTCTCCGAGCTCGAGGGCATGAAGTTTCCCATCCGCGTAGCCTGCGAAAAAAGCAATCAGGTCTCGAAACACGACCAGACGAAGTACTATGTCAACAACGCCCTGGAGGCCGTCGTGACCGTGACCGATCCCGAATGGGAAGCTATCCACAAGGCCCCCTTCGAGGTCATCACGGACAATCCCATCCCCGAGTTCTCCGTGACCACGCCTCCTGCGGCTTCATGGAACAGCGCTCCCGCTCAGAGCAGCGGCGATGCTCCCTCGTGGGGCCAGCCGAATGCCGGTCCTGTGCCTCCCGCCGGTGGTCAGCCCTGGGGTACTAACACCGACACCGTCCCCTTCTAGGCCATGATTCTCCGTCCTTACCAGGAACGGCTGGTCTCCCGCGCTGTCTCTGCCCTGTCCAGCCACGGAAACACGCTTGCCGTGGCTGCTACAGGGGCCGGGAAGACCATCTGCCTCGCAGCCGTAGCGAAGGAGATAGGCGGCCGGCAGCTCGTGCTTCAGCACCGGCAGGAGCTCGTTTCCCAGAACATGGGGAAGTTCCGCCTCATGAACCCCACGGCAGACTGCTCGCTCTGGACGGCAGATGTCAGATCCTTCGAGGGAGACACGACCTTCGCTATGGTGCAGTCGCTCTTCCAGCACACGGACGAAATGCCGAAACTCGATCTCGTCATCGCCGACGAAGCCCATCATGTGGCGGCTCCTTCCTGGCTGAAAATCATTCGCGCTGCGCAGGAAAAGAACCCTGACTGCAAGGTCATCGGGTTCACGGCGACACCGTCGAGAAGCGATAAGCTCGCCCTGCGCCAGGTCTTCGACAATGTCTGTGACCAGGTCACGACTGGCGAGCTTGTCAGGCTCGGTTTCCTGGTCCCGCCCAGGGCCTACGCTGTGGACGTCGAGAACACCGCCCAGAGCCTGAAAGCCGTCAGCGGTTCCGACTGGGGCGAGCAGAGTGCCATCGAGGCTATTCTGAACACTGAGACCGTGAATGGAGAAGTCATCCGCCACTGGCGGGAGAAGGCGGAAGGCAGGCCGACGGTCGTCTTCTGTGCGACGGTCGCCCACGCCAAGGACGTCGCCGACGCATTCAATGATGCCGGAATCCCCGCCGCGTGCGTGGACGGAGCTATGAGCGCCGGCGCGAGAAAAGCCGTTCTCGACGCCATGACTCAGGGAAAAATCAAGGTCATCACCAACTGCATGGTGCTGACTGAGGGGTGGGACTATCCTCCAGTTTCCTGCGTTATCCTGCTGCGCAAATGCTCCAGGAAGGGGCCGCTCGTACAGATGGTGGGCCGCGGCCTCCGCACGGTTAATCCACGGGAGTTCCCCGGCATCGTCAAGAAAGACTGCGTCGTTCTGGACTTCGGCAGCTCGCTCATCACATGGGGTGACCTAAACGCCGACGTTGTACTGGACGCCAGGGAGAAGGACGACAAGGAGGAGGACAAGAGCCCCGCGTTTAAGACATGCCCTGAATGCGAAGCAGAAATCCCGCTGAACTCCTCCATGTGCCCGCTCTGCGGGCATGTGTTCACGCAGGAAGAGGAGCCGGCGAAGGAGCGTGTTGAACTCACCGAGATTGACATCCTGAACGGCTCCCAGTGGCGCTACGTCGACCTCTTCGGGAACGGACACGCCTTCATGGCCTGCGGCTTCGACGCATGGTCGGGCATCTTCTCCCGGGACGGCGAGACCTGGTACGCCATCGGGCAGCGGAGGAAGTGCCGGGTGGAGAATACGCTCATCGGTGACCGCGTTCAGGCGCTTGCCGCTGCGGACGACTTCCTTCGCACACATGAGCAGGAGAAGACAGCACAGAAGAGCTGCCGCTGGCTCGACCAACCCGCCACAGACAAGCAGTTGGAATTGCTCCGTGACTACAACTGCGTCCCCGCTCCCGGCACAAACAAATACACTGCGGCCTGCCTCCTGTCCTTTGCCTTCAAGTACAGGGACATCGCCAGAATTATAGGAGTGGCATGAAGCTGCGCAATGGACCAGAGCTCTGGAATCGTCTGCAGAAAGCCGGCCTCACGCAGAAGCGCATCGGTCAGTGCTCTCTGGAGGAAATGCTCACGCTGGCCGCCATTCTGGCAGACCACATTGAAGGGGCCCCTTTAGGGAATCTCTTCAAAACGTTTCCATATGCTAAAATAATCAAGATTTCTCTTCTCGAACAAAAAGGTGAAAAAAATGAACGACGACAAAGAAATGACCACGCCAACGACAGATGAAATCCGTACGGCAGCCAGGGCGTGGGCCTTCGCACACGACAAAAGCCAGGGCCGCGCCGTAATTCTTTTCGAGGAGACGAGTTCGTCTATCCGCCAGTACATTGATGGCATGGAGAGGAATACCTTCACCATGATTCTTTTAGCCCAGCTCATGGAGAGCCTGGAAAGAAGCTCCATGCACAATACCAGCGCGGAGGCGCTGGAGAGCTACCTCCAACTCGCCGTCATGCTCATGAAAAATAAACCCGCCACGCTAGAGTCAGAGAAAGTCCGGCGTGTCTGCACGTTCATCCGAATCGTCTTTGGGATGACGGAACAGAAGGAGACAGTGCAATGAGCAGCGCTTACCCCACCAGCCCCTTCGAACATCGCGACGCCGTCCTGGGAATCTCTTTCCCGCTGGCCGCTATAGACTTCTTCCCTGAAGTCTGCGGTAAGCCTTCGCCTGCTCTGCAGAAACTTAGGCCTATCCTGAAACGCCTCCATGACAGTCTCAAGGTAGACCGGCTCAGTGCCGGAGAGAGCCGCGCCATCAAGGCCGCATGTGATGGAGCAGCCGACAATGGCGCAATCTACGACACCACCGCCACCAAGGAAGAGCAGATGCGTGGCTGGAGAGTGATCTGGTTTACTGCAGAGTACGCCTTTGGCGACGCCTATGTGCTCGCCGATACGTGGAGAGACAAGCATGCCGCACTCTGGCAGGAGGCAAAAACCATTATCGACCGTGTCACCCGGTCGATGTATCAGCACCACCCCGCGGACGAGGAAGAGGCGTGCAGGATATGGTGCTGTCACGCCAGCCCGTACCGCAATCCGAAACTGGAGGGCATATGGAAGAAGTGAGCACCCTCACCGCCCTGCGAAAAATCCGCCTGGAAATCCTTCAGAAGAGGAAGGAGATCGCCGCCCTCGAGGCCCGTCAGGATGAGCTCCTCGAGGTAACCTCCACCCGTAGACCTGTCCGCCGAAAGACGATATCAGCAGAGAGTGCGGCGGCCCTCATCCGCAGTGGAGGACTGCATGAGCATCTCTCAGCGTAGCGATGGCCGCTATATCGCCAAATACAAAGACGGAACAAAATGGAAACAAAAGAGCTTCCGGGCCCGGGAAGCCGCGGAAGCTTTCGAAAGGAGCATTCAATATGATGAACCAGAAAATAGCAGGCTGACAGTGGCCGAGTCAATACTGCTCTTTCTCAAGAGCACGAAACATGCCAGAAAAACGGAAAGAGCGTTCGCTCTTGCCCTTGACCGCATGGGGGACACCCTGACCGGGAGGTATGTCGATACTCTTACCCGTCGTGACCTGGAGCACTTCCGGGACACACTGCGGACAGAGTTCAAGGCGACTACCCTGACAATCAATCGTACGGTACGTCTCTTCCTCGCGGCATGGCGCTGGTGCGCCAGCGAGGACTTCCTCGAGAGCGTTCCCTGGACGAAATATCATGATGTGCCAGGGGAGACGCACAGACACTGGTGCGGAGACTTCGATGACTTCCGCCGGGTATACTCGCTTTGCGGCCCGGCTCTCCAGTGGGCTGTCAGGACGTGTTTGGCCCTCTGCCTCAGACCGGGGAAAGAGCTGGCGAACCTCCGCTGGCAGGACGTCAATCTCGGCACTGGCGAGGCAACAGTTTGGATGTTTAAAACAGCAAGAGCCAAAATCGTTATCGCACCTTCCTGGTGGTTAGACGAAGCCAGAGCCAGACGTCCTGAAGACTCCGGGGAGTATGTCTGTCTTAACAGCCACGGAAGGAAGTGGAATGGGTTGGCCGATTCATGGCGAAAAGTTCGTGATCGCGCGGGCATCAAAAGAGTGCCGCTCTATACGATTCGTCATATGGCCGCCAGCCTGATGCTTGAGGCAGGAGCCGACATTGCTGCGGTCGCCGCGCAGCTAGGTCATAAAAACATCACAACAACTGGAACATTTTACGCTCACGCCGTAAAGGGCTCCCAAAAACGCGCTGCTCAGGATATCCCGGCACTGCCGGCCTGATTTGGTGCAGTTTGGTGCGGATTTTTTATATAATACTCTGAAAATACATAATAAATATCTAAAAACTGGCCTCGCCACAGTCGGCTGGGACAAAAACCTGCCCCTTGACAGACAGCCGCGGGCCTTCGGCGATCAGTACGGCTACGCCAGAGCCTACTTTGGCCGTGCCCTGTCCCTCCTCGTAGACAACTACGGGCGCATCTTCATGACCACACACGGCGAGGTGGACGCTGTCGATGTCATCACGGGACGCCGCATCTACGTCACACTCATTCCTTCCATGGACAAGGACCCGAAGGAGCTCAGGTCCCTTGGGCAGATCTGCCTCTCCTCCGTGCGCAACGCCTGCGCCGTGGGTCTCGGCAGCCGTGTGCAGGGCCGGCTCTCCGACGTGCTGGGCTCTCTTCCTACGGACGCCCGCACGCCGTTCGGAGTCATCGTGGACGAGTACGCGGCCATCGAGACGCCGGGTTTTGAGATCCTGCTTACCCAGGGCCGCGGCCTCGGCATCGCGGTCATGGTGGCCTCGCAGGATTTCGCGGGCATCAAGCGCGCCTCCGAGGCGGCGGCCGAGCAGATCGTCTCAAACTGCAAGGTCAAAATCTTCATGTGCCAGGAGGATCCGAACCAGACCTTCCAGCTTATCCGGTCCATTGCCGGCAGAGGGCTCGTCATGCAGTCCGGCGGGTTCTCCAGGGGCAACGGGGAAAGCTACGCGGACAGGCCGGACGCTTCCCTGCAGGAGCTCGACCGGGTTTCCTTCCGTGACCTGCAGAAGCAGGTGGAAGGCCAGATCACGGCCTTCTTCAAGGGGGAGATGGTGCGCGGCAGAACCTTTTACGCGAATCCGCCCCTGGACATGAACCGCCAGATCCGCCTCGTAAGCCACCTCAAGGTGCACGAACCCTCCCCCGATGTCCTGCGCGCACGTCTCGGAAGCATCGCCAGCCTGGAACGGGCGCTGGCCTGCCTGTATTCCGGGAAAAACACGCCGCCGGCAGGAAGCGGGGATGATGCCTGCCTCGGCGCGCTCACGGAAATTCTTGACGGAGCCGGCCCAGCAGCCGGGGGAAAGGCTGCGTCTCTCGGCATAGCCGCCTTCCTCGCGGCCGCATCGCTTATGGAAGACGGGGAGGAAAACCAGCCGGAACAGCCCTGAGGAACCCGCCGCCCCGGCGTCCGTTAAAAAGGGGCCTCCGCGGCAAAATCCGAGTTCTCCCGGTTTCCTCCGTCAGGAGATATGCCGGGCCTAATGGCGTATGCCGCCGCGGCGCCTGCTTTTCAGATTCCGTCCCACGCGCCTGTCGGAATACCCCTTCTTCCCGGGCCGGTTTTTCGCCGGTTTCACGGCAACGCCGGCGGACACGGAGGTATCAGCGGTACCGGCCGCGGCGGCCCTGACCGGGGGATTGATCACGCGGTCATACTGCCTGCGCTTGCGGAAAATGACCAGCTTGCTCAGGGCGTAGTTGGTGACCACCACCACGAACCCCGCGACAATCTTGACGATGGCGTCATTGAAATGCAGCCAGTCCACAAATACCTTGAGGCCGCCCGTTTCCAGCACACCCGAGAACACCCGCGCCGCCGTGAACTGCCAGGCCTCGCGGAACACAACCTTCGAGCTCCAGTCAAGAGAGCGGAAGACAAACACCTTGTTGACCACGAAAGCAAAGATGACGGCTACGACCCAGGCGATAACATTGCTGATGAGATAATTGATATGGAGCCAGAGCGTGCACACGAAATACGCGGCGTAGTTGACCACCGTTGTCATGACGCCCCAGAAAAGATACGAAATGATATCCCGGTAGCGATGATACTGACTGAGGCAGAAATGGTATAATTTCAAAAACATGGAGCGTTTTCTCCCGGTGGCTTGACATTCGGCGTGACGCCTTGCGCGGGCTTTTCTTTACCTGTTCCACCCCGCGGGCGCAAGGGTGAAGAATAAAAAAACGTTCATGACGCATATATAGATATTTTTCAGCAAAAAGCGGCGCCTCCGGTCTCTGCCGGATGCTCGTTCTCTGTCTTTTTACTGAAAAAAGGGATTCATGGTACGTTTTGTCAGATGCTGACAGCAGGGCGGAAAGCAGAAAAGCCTCCGGCAGGTTCCGCGGAGTCAGTCATCCTTTTCTTTCCCGTCCGGCCGGATTTCCTCGATGACGAGCCCGCCGTGATCGAGGAGGCGCAGCGGCCCTGATACGCGGAGAGGACGGCCGTCCTCTCCCTCAAGCAGAAAAAGGAGACGGAGGGCGCCAGCCCTCGCGGCGGCCTCCTCTGCCACGGCAGCGGTATCCTCCCCCCGGACATCGAAGCGCACGGAACCGGAAAAGTCTATCCTCGCCCTGAGCTCCATCCTATTTCTCCCTGGTCTGGCCGAGGTATCCGGCGATGCGGCTGTTCTGGGCTTCGGTCATGATGCCGAGCATGGCGGAAAGCACGGCGTTTCTATGGAGATCCGCCCTGTATCGCTGGACATTCAGGCTGAACGCTTCCGCCTCGATGTGATAGATATTCCGCAGGACGTCCGCAGCGATCATGCGGTTCACGTCATCGGCCATGCGCAGCGAGCTGAAATACCCCGCTCTGGCCTCAAGATACTGCATGCTGCTGTAATTGCCCGTTTCTCTGTCCGGGCTGGTCCGGGACGCGCTTTCGATGCCGCTCCTTTCTTCAAGGTCAGGCACGGCGTTCCGGTATCCGGCCGGCGCGTAGGCAGCGGCCACATCTGCCAGGGCCGCCTGGGCCGCACTCACGGAGGCGCTCTTGAGTTTGATTTCCGCATCAGCCCGGCGCCCAGCCACGGTTCCCCGCTGCCGCTCCGGCACTGACGGCGCGGGATGGGGATTGGAGAGCGCGGCCATCATAAGTACGGTACGATCGAGGTCAGCGCCGGAGATCAGGCGGGATGAGGGCGTGAGCCAGTCGGATTTGAAGACGGGCTCAGCTGCCATGCCTTTCCCAGTCACAAGGGACGCCACCCTGAGGGCGTCCGCCTCGGCCCATGAGGAAACGGACGCATCCCTGCCTCCCGAGACGGCGAGGGACTCCGCAAGAAGATTCTCCATGGCAGCGCCGAAACGGGCGGAGTGCGTTCTGTCGAGCGAGGCCGCGGCATCGGCGCAGCCGCCATCCGTGCGTGCCGGATCCTGATCTCTCGCCGCGATGGCACCAACCACGGTGGCTGACAGATCCCGGAGGGCCAGTCCCATATCCTTCAGAAGAGCGCGCAGCATGACGTCCTGGGCCGTACCGCTGCCGTGCATCTTTGCCGTAATGGCCGCGGCCGCTTCCGCGATGACCCGGGAAAGCTGCTGCGCCGAGGCCCCTGCCAGCTGCATCATGAGCAGCTGGTTGGTGGCCGAAGCCAGGTTGTCGCCCCAGCAGTCACCTCCGACGCGGCCGGACACACCATTTCCTGGCGAAAACTTCGCGATATTAGAGAGAAGCTCATCCATGACGGCTCCGGCCTGCTGGACAGGACCGTCGAGACCGTCCAGGGAAAGGCCACGCCCGTTGCCGGGATATGGCAGGGAGGAAACGCCCGGCTCATAAAGGTTGCCGGCGCTTCCCGCCACCACAGCCGCGGCGTCCTGACTGAGGCAAAAAAATACGGAACAGAGAAAAACAAGCCGGAACGCGGTGCCGGCAGCGCTTTGTGTCAGAGGCATCAGCCACCCTTCAGGGGCTCCGGAAGCGGCCCGCAGCCGGTGCGGGACAGAACGCGGAAGGAGCCTTTGGCGGAAATACTACAAACTTTTATGATGTCAAATAATTTTTATAGATTCCCAGCCGGCGCATTGTGATCTTCTGCGGTATTAATATAAAATTATTGACGATAATAAAAATTTTCTTTAAACAGCGGCAGACGGGACGATACACGTTCCGCAGACCTTTAAACGGGCGCCGCTCCGGCGTTCCGGAAGGAGACCGTATGTCGGCCACATTCAGCGTACTGAAAACGGAACAGCAGTTTACGGAAGAGAACGATTCCGGCAGGGGGGCTTCCGTCATTTTCGGGAATTTCCCCGGTGACGCCAGGGCTCCCCGGACTGATATCCCTGAGAAGATATCCCGTGCGGAAAGCCAGGGACAGGAGGAAGACAGCTCCGGCGCTCCCGCGAAGCCGGACAGGCTCCGCGATCAGACCGAACGCTTCCTCGAGCAGGCAGCCCCCTATCTCACGCGTCATCAGGAGCAGATCATCGCCGCGGCGGCCAGAGGCCTCGACGCGAAGGGCGTGGCGGAGTGCCGCTACTACCTTGGGCGCGCAAGCCTCATCGCTGACAGCGCCCCGGAACCGGCAGGTCCGGGCTCTCCCGTTCTCGACCTCGTGCAGGGCTACGTGGAGACAAGCCGCCTCGAGCCCCTGCAGATGGAGATCATTCTCCTTCTGGCCCGTGGCTATGACGCGCGCACCATCGGAGAGGCCGGATATCTGCTCGCCCGCGTCTGAAGCGGGAGGAGGAAGTGTATGCCCATACCTGCCTCCCCTGCCCCCCTGAGGGCGGCCGGGGAAGGGTTTCAGCCCCGCGACCTCGCGGGACTCGCCCTGCTCTGCGCACGATCCTGGGGCGTCCCCCGCGCCGCGGTCATGGAACGGCTGGAGCGCACTGACTGGGAGGAAGCAGAACACCGCCTCTCGCAGAGGCGTCCGGTCAGCCTTGATCTCGGCACCGTTGACCTTCTCGCGAGCCGCACGTTCCGGAGCGGCCTTGGCGCATCCAGTCCCAATCCGGGCTCACCTGTGCCTGGCCGGCTCCTCTGCGGAGTCAGGCCTCTCGGGGACGGACGCATGGAAGCGGCCATGGCCGCCTGTCTGGATCGCTCCTTCCTGTCGGGACACCCGGAATACAGAAACTGCGGGGCCGTCACGCTCTCGGCGTGCGGGCCCCCGGGCCTTCTCGGGCCTGCCCTGCACAGAAGGCTGGATCTGGATCTCGGACCCATGAAGGCGGCCCCCCGTGACGGAGGCTCCCCTCTCCCGGCCTGGTGCACAGAGGAGAACTTCGCCCGAACGGCAGCTCTCGTTCTCTCCGCCTTGGCGGAAGGCGGGTCTCCCGCTGTCTCCGGCAGTCCGGTGGAGAGGCTCGGACACCTTCGTGAAAACAGGCTGGACGGAGTATTCCAGATAAGCTCGGCCCGCGCCACCGGGGAGATCCGGGGATTCGGGACGGCCCCGGCTGAAATACGGCTTGCCGCTTCCTACGATTCAGGCCTTGACGAAATCGTCTGGCGGGCCTGCGCCTTCAACACGCGGAGCGGCCGTTCCCTGTTTCTCGGAATCGTCCGCGCCGGTCTCTCAGGCCCGGATCAGGGCCCTTCCTGTCCCGCGGCGCCGGCGGGTCTCCTGCTCAGACAGACGGAAAGCCTCCTCACAGGAAAAAGTGAAACCGCCACACTCCTCATAAAGACGATCATCGCTGCCGGCGGCTCGCAGGCCGCGGACCATGTCAGCCGGATTTTCCTGAAGGACGGCGCGGTCCACATGCTCCTGAAAGACCTTCCGGGGCGGGAAGGACAGGCAGAATTTAGCTTCGGCACTAAGGGCCCGGCGCTGTACGAAGAACCGGGGAAACCTCCCGCCGTCATCCCCTTTTCCCGGTTTTCCCCCGAAACATCCCTGACCCGCCTCATGACTGATGTCCTTACAGGCAGACGCCTTCCATCCCCCGCCAGCGGCCAGAACCGGTACATCCCCGGCATGTCCCGCGCGGATTCCGCTCCCGCGATGGCTCCGGGTTTCTGACAAACGGCTCTTTCGGAAGAGGCGGCAGCCGGACGGATATTCCGCCAGGCCGCCGCCTCTTCTGCTCTGCAGCACAGCGTCCGGAAAAAATTTCAGAATGACGGTCATCCGGAAGAGAAGCTCTCTCCATACTTTCCAGCGCCTCTCCCGTGGCTTCAGGTAATCTCCGGGGGAAGTGAACGTCCCCCCTCCTACAGAGGCGGGAGATTGCTGCTCCAACGGGAACAGCACAGCTCACTCCGAAGAGTTACGGCGGCTTCCACTCACTCCACAGGCGTGAATTTCCGTGCGGCCCACGGTACTGTATGCATTACGTCAGTCAGATATTCGCCTGGCTCCTTCCCGAAAATTCATACCCATCTAAGAGATAGAAGATTGTGAGGCGGTCGTTTAATGGATCCACTGGATGACACGTTAATGGACCCGTCCACCGGTGGAGCAAGTCTGTGTCCGGAGGGGTCATGACGCAAAAAAAAATACTATCAGTCAGACATGGCTTAACAGGAGAGGCCTCCG
>OLPI01002925.1_pt1 | contig 12679 bp, 10 predicted proteins | sample 1672361 | NCBI WGS metagenome assembly OLPI01 (sample SAMEA3136675, study PRJEB25190) | human gut metagenome
CGCGTCCGCGCTGATGGGGGGCGCAGGTGCAGCAAATGTGCAGACCGGCACTACACCGGCTCCTGTTGCCGCCCCACAGAATGTACGCGGCACAGTAACTCCGAGCACCACGGTTAAGCTCAACACCAATTCTTCCAATCAAATCGTACCGTGGTCGGTCTATTCCGGCTATGGTTACTGGAAGATTCACGTCATCAATACCTCCAAAAGCAGAATGACTGTAAAAATCCACAAGGATTCTCCGACCGGCGAACTGGTATGTGCCCCGATGTACATTCCTACTGGCGGTAAGCTGCCGTTTTACGGCGCAGATGGTCACCCGCTGTCTGCCGGTGCATACTATCTGGATATTTCCACCAATGGAACATACCCTCTGAACGGCACCCTGTACTATAAGTTCGGCTCGGTCTATCTGAAAACAGTGAACACTCCTGTACAGCAGAACAATCCGAATGTTGTTCCCAACGCTGATTGGGGAAAGCCGGGCGGCACAATTGATCGACATGGTGTCGATTGGTCTAAGATCGACACTTCTATGTGCGGTTCCGATCAGGATTATCACTTCTACCCGCAGAACAATACAAATATGGCTGCTCAGACCAGCACGCGGTCTTATTTTTCAGGCTGGGTATATGGTATTCCGAAAAAGAATGGCAATGCGAGTACGTTCGATCTCCCCAACGTGGATGCGTTAACTTTTCAAAGTGGTGAATCAGGCCGAATTACGGTACAGGCAACAGATACGGCTTCGGGCATTGCAACAGTTCATGTATCTGTTTATGATGTTACCCAAGGTCACGTCAGCGATTGTGTGAGATTAAATGTAGGCGGTGCTTCTAAATCGTTTACGGTTGATCCGACTCATCAATACCGTTTCTTCCTCAGCAACAATCACGTAGCCGATGCTATCGTTAGATTCCAGATTACGGTGTCTTAATCATTGCACTTGCGACAAATTGGTTACCGACACCACGAACGCTTCTTTTACGCTGGATAGCACAACTTACAATATGTAGTTGTATCAGCATAGTAAGCAGCATTAAGAAACTAACAATTTACCAGTCGCAGAGGTGATTCCGATGGGCTACAACAAATCTGCAAAACCCACAGCCTGCACATCTTATTGCACAAGCTGTGTATCGGACTTGTGCGGACAGATATGTATATCTATTTTCGCAGATTAAAACAAGCTACTCGCCTTTGAATCTCACAACAATAGAGATTCAAGATTGCTGTAACCACTCCGCAACAATGACAGAGCGTAAAATTTAATGTAGGAGGTATTGCACATGAAAAACAAGCGTTTTCGCATCCCAATTATCGGCCTGATTTGCTGTATGCTGTTGGGAACGATTGCTTTTGCAGTCAATGGCCGCAAAATCACTGCAACCTACGGCGGCATTACCATTTATCTGAATGGCCAGAAACAGGTTGCTACCGATGTAAACGGTAAAACAGTAGAACCGTTGATCTATCAGGGTACGACGTATGTGCCGATACGCGCCGTCAGCGAATGGCTGGGCAAAACGGTTACATGGCAGGGCAGCACCAGTTCTGTTCTCATCAACGATTCTGTCTTTTCCGACAGCGATGTTACAGCTGCTAAAAATGTGATCAGCGAGTTCTTTACTCTGTTCGGCGATCAGCAGTACCAGAAGATGAATACGCTGTGCGCCGGTGATGCTACAGGTCTTGATTTCAGCTGCGGTGTATTTGGCATGAAGGAAGCAAAATTGAAATCCTGTACTTATAACGGTGATTACTCCGCAAGAGCAAACAAACTCGTTTTTGAATGTTCTTTCACAATGAAACCCACCGCTAATTCGGTATATGACCCTAATCAAACCTCTACCAGCTGCTTAATCTATGTGAGAAAAGTCGGCAGTCAGTTCTGGATTGATGAATTTGCAAGTGGTTTCTAAGTTATCGACGGAAATCCCTGTTTAATAATCATATATCACTAATACCCAAAAAGAAGTTGAGGACCAACCTCAACTTCTTTTGTTTTGCGCATAAAACTACACACCAAATCCAACAAGAGCATAGCGCAGCATACATCGCTCCACCAATGCGGTAAGATACGACACCGGTACAGGTTGATACCGCCGTATCGCGCAGTTATCAGCATCTCTAACAGGAACCGGACTACGGTCAATTATCATTTTCGACCTTACAATGTATCGCTTTTGCAGAAACTCCCCCATTTTCTCCGTATTTATCTGTAAAATCCCCATTTATGCACGAGAAATATTCAAAGTTTTGCGAGATTTGCTGATCTATTCCGATTTGTACCCCCCTGTTAGAGAAAGGGGGTATCTATATTTCGGGCGCGGCTGTCGCCGCGCCCTCGGCACCGTTCCGTGCCGTCGGCTTACGCGCTGCACGCCGCCGCGCGGACGGCGCCAATGCGTATAGGACCGGTAGATAGCAAAAAGCACGCTCTAAAAAGCGTGCTTTTGTTGTATTTGTTAGCTGCTGTTGCCTGCCGCTGATTGACACCATAATTACACCAATGTTTGCGGTTCGTACACCTCTAAAACGGTATGAAACTGCACGAACCAGAAAAACAATGTTTTTCGCATTTTGTAATATGATTTTGAATTATTGATTGAAAAATGCGTTTTAGATGCATTTATAAGTTTCAGAATCCGTAAGATTGCTGAAATCGAAAATGCTTCAAAATTCAGAGTAGGAAACCGTATGGTTTCGCCCTTTTTCTGTTCGGTTGATTGTTTTCCGCTCACAGCACCTGCACCCGCTCCGCGCGGTGCAGCACATCCAGATCCTCACACGCCCACCATCGCTAGCCATGCCTTGAGCGGCTCGGCCTTCTTAGATAGCACGGACGGCTCCAATTCACAAAAACCAGTTACTTCCTATTACGTCTTTGCATATTCTCATCGTCAACACATCATTTTCCATCATTATGTACTAACTCCACCCATTTCTTTTGGCTAAATTGCTTACCGCAAAACAGAATTTCTCCCACGGTGCCAATGTCATCTGCAACGGGTCGCCCTCTCGAATCCTAAGCGTTCTTCTGATTTCCTTCGGAATAACAACGCGGCCGAGATCGTCGATCCGGCGCACGATTCCGGTTGCTTTCATAGCAATTCCGCCTCCCATTTTCGGTATTTCTGCTGCGATAGTGGTAGTATTTACTGAAATCGTGCAATTCATGTAGAAAAACCGTATGCACAATGTGTTCCTATTCATGAAAATTATGGTTTGCAGATCTGTTTCTTTCGCGTTAGCAGCTGCTCTGCACAGCGGACGCACGGCTGATATGTAATCAATCCGCAAACCCCTTTGTCGTCCATTGTTTTTCTGCCAGTTCTCGAAGAACGGATACAATAAACGTCAGTATATTCAATATCATGCTGTATATTCTCCTCATTTTCGTATTGCGGCAAAATAAAAAATCCCCGATCAAACCGCAAGGTCAGCAAGTTCAGCTGACCTTGGGTTAAACCGAGGATTTTTTGATTCTGCTTACTTTTTCGCCTTGCTGCCGACCAGATAGCACACAGCGGCAACGATCATGCCGTTGATGGATGCGATACCCCACGGGACCAGATTTGCCACCACAGCGCCCAGCACAACGCCGGAAACCGCAAACCAGTTGACATTTTCAGTCACTTCAACGTCCTTGTACTTTTCACGATCCATGAAGAAGCTCATCACCAGAATGATGCCGACCGGCGGCAGCGTACAGTTGAGGATATTCAGCCAGCCGGTGAAATTCCAGTACAGCCAGACCGCAAGCACGGTGCCGATAATACCGGAAACCAGCACCATCGGCTTCTTTCTCTGGCCGAAAATGTTCGCCAGACCCAGACCCGCCGAATACAGTGCATTATCGTTCGTGGTCCAGATGTTGAGGCCGAGGACCAGAATCGCCAGATAGAACAGACCGAGGTTGATCATAACCTCAAAAATATCATTGCCGCCGACGTAGACCGACGAAATACCGCCGAAGAAAAACATCAGCGAGTTGCCGATAAAGAACGCGATAACGGTCGTGATCGCACCAACCTTGCCGTTGCGGGCAAAGCGGGAGAAGTTCGGCGTTGCCGTGCCGCCAGAGACAAACGAGCCGATAACCAGACCGGCGCCGCCGACAACGGTCAGCGTACCGCTGGACTTGGCGAACTGATCAATCAGCGTACCGTTGCCCTGTTTGACCGCCATCACCATGGCAACCGTACCCAGGATTGCAACCAGCGGAACCGCAATATAGCTGATGAGCGTCAGCGATTTGATGCCGAAATACGCCGAAGCCGTCATGCACACACCCGCAATGATAACGAGCACCCATTCAGCCGCTGTGCTGCCGCCGAGCAGCTCATTTGCAACCGGAATGGCAAACATGGCGATACCGACGCCGAACCAGCCGATCTGCGTAAACGATATCATCGCGCTCGGCAGGTACGAGCCTTTTGCACCGAAGGCTTTGCGTGCCAGCAGGTCAAGGCTCATGCCGGTTTCCGCGCCGACATAACCGAGCAGACCGGTGTACAGGCTCAGGATCAGGCCGCCGATGATCATGGAGATGATAAAGCCGCCGAAATCCAGTCCGTCCGCCAGCTCCTTGCCGACCCACATGCTGGCCGAGAAGAAGGTGAAACCCAGCATGATCATGAACATAGTTACGATGCCGCGGCGCGCATAATGCGGCACAGCCGCTTCCGCAAAGTCGATATCGACCGGTGTGTTGTCATTTTTCATAGATTCTTATCCCCTTTTTGTGTATTTGTCAAAGAATGTACTTTTTGAGCGTTGTGGTGAACTCGTCAATGCGCTGATGCGCGATCTCCTCCAGCGTTACGTCCTTCAGGCTCTCGACAAAGCCGCGCTCCTGCTGATACAGCCAGCGCGTCAGCTTTGCGTCCAGCTTTTCATAGTGGCAGTCCTTCAGCCAGTCCTCATAGGAAATCGGCAGCGCATGACCCAGTTTTTCCTCCAGCAGCGCCTGCTTGTCGATCTTGTCGGCACGCGCAAGAATGCCGTTCCAGAATTCCAGCACCTCTTCAATGTGCTCGTGGATTTCGTAACGGCGTGCACCGCCATCGTAGATCGTGCACTTCTCAAACAGCGGATTCTGCATGGAAAGCGTCTGACGGCGGAACTCCGGCGCCACAATGCCGCCCTTCCAGTAAAAGTCGATAAGCGCACGGTTGATGCCGGAAACGCCCTTGTCGCCCTCCTCGTAGCAGCTGAAAACGCCCTCGTAGTACACGGTGATGAAGCCCTCAAAGTCCGGCCAGTAGGTGCGGATTTCTTTGGTCAGCTTTTCGAGAATCTCAATGCCCTGGGTACCGCCGATGGTAAACAGCAGGATGTTGCGCAACTTGGCGCCCTGCTTGCGGTAATAGTCGGTGACATAGCGCAGGCACTGCACAAGCGTCTCGCCCGAGGCGATGATATCGCCGATCATCAGCGTGCTGTTGGGCACCATGGTCAGCTTGCAGTATTTGATATCGAGTGACATCTCATCATTCTCGCCAAACACGCGCTCACTGGACATAAAGCTGATGTCATGCACGCGGATATGCTCCTTGTAGCAGCTTTCCTCGAGCGGGTAGTTGAGTGCGCCGCGCAGAATGGACAGAATGTTCGCCGAAGTGATCTTTTTCTGCTCCTTGAGATAGTACATCATCTGCGAGGTAGCCGTCACGAGCGACGCATACACCTCGTAGCCGACAACCTCCGGATGGTTCATCAGCTTGCGGGTCTCTGCCTCCGAGACGATGTAGTATTCATTGACAAAGCTGCCGCCCGCCAGACGGTAGCAGTCCACACCCTGATCGCTGAATTCCGGTACGATATGGACGTCATTCCAATTTTCGATCATATCAGTTTCCTCCCTAAAAAAAGGGACCGACTGCCATTTTTGCGGGCAGAAGGTCCTTGGTTTTCATCGTTTTCCTATTGGATTCAACGGAACGCCGCATGTTCTGTTTTTACACAGCATATCCGTCCATCCCCTCTTTTTCGACTTCATTTTACTGCATTTATTATACGGGAGAAATCATACCGTTGTCAACAGCTTTGCAAGCCTCAGGCCGGATTTCTTACTTATAATCCGCATTCAGAAACAGCGGCTTGATCGTAGCAATCTCGGCGTATTCCTCCTGCGAGACCTGCATATCCGCATTCATGGTCTGCAGATCGGCCTTGACGACCTCAAGCGCCTCCATGACGTTCAGCGCATGGCCTTCTGCAATGGCCTGCTGCATACGGCGCAGCACGATCGGGTGCGCGTACCGTGCGGGCAGCGGAAATGCCGGAAAACGGTCGATATAGTTCTGCATCTGTACCCGCGCCTGCTTATCCCCGCGCAGAACAGCCGCATTGTTGTTGCGTGCCGTCGGCAGCAGGCGCCATCCGCCAAACAGGAAAACTGCCGCCAGCAGACACAGCAGCAGGTATCCGCCGGAGAAACCGCGGCACACGAGCGACACCACGCCGTAAATCAGCGCCACCGCCCCAAGCACCATGATCGCTGCAGCCGCCCAGCGGTATCCCGCGCTCCTGCTCTGGTAGTTGCGCCGCCGTTTAGCTGCACGACTGAGCCGCTTGTACAGCTCGGGCTTGCGCTCGAGGTATGCGATCGCATTCTCCAGCTCCTCAATCTCCCGCTCGGCGCGCATGCTGAGCGGCGGTCGTCGGCGTTCTTCCGCCCTCCGGCGCTCGTACTCAACCTCGAGTTCAGCCTCCTCTTCCTCGCTGACGCACGGAATCTCCGGATGCATCTTGTGCAGCACGCGCAGCAGCTCGTCAATCTGATCCTCGTACTTGAAACAGCACACCTGCTGCATGCCGCCGTCATACTCCACAAGCAGACAGGCTCTGCCTGCAAGCACACCTCGGACACCGCCGGTGCCTTCTTCTATAAACTTAAATGCCCGCGTAATGGCGGAAAACGGCACATAATAATGCCGGTCAATAAAATAACTGTTCAAATATAATGCCCGGCGGCCAACACCGCACGGACCGATCCGGCGGCAGTGCTGCTTATCGCGGACAAGCGAAGCGTCATCCAGCATGGTTCTGCTGAGCGGACGCGGTTTAAAAATCATATTCATCACCTGTAAATATTGTAGCACAAAAGCGCGGATTCAGCCACCCGATCCCATAAGAAATCCTGCTGCGGCGGTTCTTTATGCAAAGCGACAAATTCTCTCTTTCAGACAAATCGTTTTTGGCATACTATCCAAAATCATAGTATTCCTATTGACAATTAGTATATTCAAGTCTATACTTTCAATCACCGAAACCCGATAGGATTTATATGAATTGAAAGGAGAACCTGTCATGAGCCGAATGTACTGTATGAATCGCTGCTGTATGTGTATGCACCGCTGCTCGTGTATGCGTTCCCTTGTGACCTGGCGAATGTGCGAATAACGCGCATAAACCATCCTGGCGGAAGGCATACGTCTTCTGCCATTTTTTGTCGAAAGGAGTTCTCCCTTGTGAAGCATTTTGTCAAATCACTGCCAGTTCTCTCCATTCTGCTGGCGCTCGCCTGCGATATTCTGCTGCCGGATTCCGCGCAGCATCCTGCCGCAGAACATCCTTATTTTACATGGGCGCTGTTCATCGGACTGGCCGTGTATGTGATTGCCCTGCTGATATCGCTCGGCAACACCAAGGTACGCGATAAGCTGTCGTACAGCGCACTGTTCTATGCAGGAGCGGTTCTGGTGCTGAACATCCTCAACCTGCTGACCGCCAAGTTTGCGATTCTGCCGGTGCTGTACTTTCCCTCGCTCGACCGTGTGTTCGGCGTTCTCGTTGAGGACAGCACGTTCCTCGCGACCTGCCTTGCATACTCCGCACGCCTGCTGTTCTTCGGCTGGCTCGGCGGTGCGGTTGTCGGCGTGCTGACCGGTATCGCCATCGGCTTCAACAAGACCTTCGCCTACTGGGTACAGCCGCTCGTCCGCGTGCTCGGCCCAATCCCGTCCACCGCGTGGATCCCGCTGGTGCTCATCGCTTTCCCGACTGCGGTTTCCGCCAGTGCCTTCCTGATTGCGCTGGCTGTGTGGTTCCCGACTACCGTGCTCACCAGCAGCGGCATCGCTTCCATCCCCAACTCGTACTTTGAAGTCTCCTCGACGCTTGGCGCGGGCAGCTTCTACCGCATTGCCAAGGTCGGCATTCCGGCGGCTATGCCGCATATGTTCCTCGGCCTGTTCAACGGCACCTGCTCGTCGTTCATCACGCTGGTCACCGCAGAAATGCTCGGCGCCAAATACGGCATCGGCTGGTACATCAACTGGCAGAAGGAAATGATGGCGTATGCCAACGTATATGCCGGACTGATCATCATTGCAGTCACCTTCTTCATTCTCATCACGCTGCTGTTCAAATTCCGCGACCGCGTGCTCGCATGGCAGAAAGGAGTTATCAAATGGTAGGAAGTATTTCGATTTCGGGTGTATCCAAGCATTTTGTCAATCCCACCGGAGAGCGCATTACCGCTCTCGACAATGTTTCGCTCGATATTCCCGCCGGTTCGTTCGTTTCGCTGATCGGACCATCCGGCTGCGGCAAGTCCACGCTGCTGCGTTTGATCTCCGGTCTGATTCCGATGGACGACGGCAGCCTGACGCTGGACGGCACACCTATCAAGGCCCCCGGTGCAGACCGCGGCTTCATGTTTCAGGAGCACACGCTGTTCCCGTGGCTGTCGATTTACGATAACATCGCGTTCGGTCTGCGCGCCCGCGGCATCTACAAGCAGGAAAAGGACCGCGTAGACGAATTTATCGAGATGGTCGGCCTCAAGGGATTCGAGCATTCATATCCGCACCAGCTTTCCGGCGGCATGTGCCAGCGCGCGTCTCTCGCAAGAGCACTCGTTGGCAAGCCCAAGGTGCTCCTGCTCGATGAGCCGCTCGGTGCACTCGATGCCTTCACCCGCATGAACATGCAGGACGAGATCCTGCGCATCTGGAAGGAAACCGGCATGACCGCCATCATGGTAACGCATGATGTGGATGAGGCCGTGTATCTTTCGGACAAGGTGGTCGTTATGACACCCCGACCGGGACGCATCACCGGCACGCTGGATATCAAGTTGGCCCGCCCAAGAGCACGCAGCTCGGAGGATTTTCTTCACTACCGTGCCGAGATCCTTCGTCAGCTCCATTACGGCGGCACAATCAAAGAGCCCAACTATTACATTTAAGATCATATTAAAGAACGTACGTTCATTATTATTGTTTTTATTATATATTTTCCTTGAAAGGACAGAAAACCATGAAAAAGAACGGTATTTTATTTCGAGTGGCAAGCGGACTTCTCGCAGCTGCACTGACACTCTCGCTTACCGCCTGCGGCGGCTCAAGCAGCAATTCGGACGCTTCCGCGGCAGCAGATTCCGCCGATTCCGGCGCAACCCACCTGCGTCTGATCTACTCTCCTTCTCTCTGTGCCGCACCGATGTACATCGCGATCGAGAACGGCTACTTTGAGGACGAAGGTCTGGACATTGAGCAAGTAACGGTTGACGCGGCACACGTTTCCGAGGCCATCGGCGCGGATCAGGTTGATGTCGGCATGGGCCTGATCGGCAAAATGCTCCAGCCGCTCGAGAACGGCCTGCCCATCAAATTCACCACCGGCATCCACACCGGCTGCACCAAGCTGCTCGTGCCCGGCGACAGCGATATCAAGAGCATTGCCGACCTCAAGGGCAAGAAGATCGGCGTACCCGGTCTGGCTGACGCGGCAACCGTTGTCTCCAAGCGCTCGCTGAGCGCGGCAGGCATCGGCGTGACCGACCAGAACATGGAGGTTGAATTCTCGGTTTACTCCCGCAACGATCTGGCACAGGCACTGCAGAACGGTGCCGTTGACGCAATCGCACTCGGCGACCCGGCGGCTTCTATTGCCGAGGAGCAGTACGGTCTGACCGCTCTCATCGACACCGCAACCGATCCCGAGTACAAGGACGAGTACTGCTGCGCAGCATTCGTCACCAGCAAGCTGGCTGAGGAGAACCCGAAGGCTGCAGCAGCCTTCACCCGTGCCGTACAGAAGGCATCTCAGTGGGTACAGGAAAACCCGGACGAGACCGCAAAGATCATCACCGAAAAGGAGTATGTCTCCGGTGATGTGGACTTCTGCGCACAGATTCTCAAGACCTACAACTACAAGCCTTCGGTTCAGGGCGGCTATGACGCACTCAAGCAGAACGCTGAGGAGCTGACCCAGATTGGCGTGCTCAAGGAAGGCACCGATGCGACCAAGTTCGCAGACAATGCATATATCTTCTTCGATGATGTTCCGGATGCACCGGAGAGCGACGCTTCCACCGATACCGCCACTAAATCCACCAAGGCCTCCTCTGTCAGCTTCCAGCCGGCAGCAGCAGCCGAGGCTGAGGACGACTGCTGCAGCGGCAAAATCACCAAGCCCGCACAGGACACAAACGCAAAGGCATAACATCGTTTTTACAGGGAGGAAAGGATTATGTCGGAACTGAAATGCACACACAGCTGCTCGGACTGCAGCAGACTCGGCTGCCGTTCGGCCAGCGAGGAGCAGTACCCGCCGTTCTGCCTGACGACGAACGTAGATAAGGCACTGCTCGAGGAAACACTTGAAATCTACCGCAACGACCCGGAACAGGGTCTGATTGCCCGCACCTCCGCGTGCATTGAAGGCGAGTTTTACGGCCGCCTGACCCGTGTCGAGGAAACCATCGAGTTCATCAAGCGCATGGGTTATAAAAAGATCGGCATCGCGTCCTGCGTCGGTCTGATGCGAGAGACTTCCATCTTCGCCCGTATTCTCAAGGCAAAAGGCATCGAATATTTCACGGTCGGCTGCAAGGTCGGTGCACAGGACAAGACCGAGATCGGCGTGCCGAACGAGAAAAAGCTCAACGGCGGCTGCGGACACGAGTCCATGTGCAACCCGATCATGCAGGCCAAGACGCTTGCCGCGCACGGCTGCGATTTCAACATCGTGATTGGTCTGTGCGTCGGACATGATACCCTGTTTCTGCGCCACAGCAAGGTTCCGACAACGGTTATGATCGTCAAGGACCGGGTACTGCAGCACAATCCGGTGGCGGCACTGTACGGCGTACAGTCCATGTATTCGCGGTTTAAGGATTTGGGATTGTAAATTCAGCAATCCGGCTGCAATCCGACACCGTCCGAACTGCATCCCTGCGTTTTTACCCTTTGGGCTTCATCATCATCTCTCTTTCGCCGTTTTGAATGATTGCAAAAATCCTCCTGCCTTCTTTCTGAAGACAGGAGGATTTTTCAGCTTAACCTGCAGCATCGGGCGCTCATCTGTTTTTCTCTTTGCCGAGCGTTGAATACAGCACACCGAACACGATAAGCACCGCACCGGCAATAAAGCCGACCGTCATGTGCTCGTTCAGCAGCAGGACACCGAGCACCATCGAGGTGAGCGGCTGAATCGGGTAAAACAGAGAACAGGTGCTCGCCTCTGCACGGGAGAGACAGTAATTCCACAGCGAATGCGGAATGGTCGTGCAGAAAATCGCCACATAAAACAGCACAAGGATGTACTTCGCGTGCAGGAAGTCCATCTCCGGGTGGGTGATGATCTCGCGGAGCATCAGCGGCAGCGTACCGATAGCGGCAACATAAATACCACAGGTCGTGACGGTCAGCGCATCATACTTCTGCGTGAACGAGCGCATGAACACGCTCAGCGCGCTCCACGTCAGCACCGAACCGAGCGAAAGCGCTATGCCGAGGATATGACCGCCGCCGGCGTCTCCCCCGACGATGCAGACCGCACCGGCAACTGCGCTGACAATGCAGACGACCTTCTTCATCGTCATGCGCTCATGCAGCAGCAGCACCGCAAAGAAGCAGATAGCGATCGGGTTCATGCAGTTAATGAGCGATGCCAGCGATGCGCCCGCCAGCTTGGTGCCGTACTGCTGCAGACCGATCGACAGCACATAGCCGCCCAGACCGAACATGATAACATATTTCCAGTCACCGCCCTTGATCCTGCGCGGCTTTCCGTTCGGGTCGGGTTTGCGCAGGCGCTGCAGGATGGTCATGGCAATGGCTGCGATGATGTAGCGCAGGCACAGCAGCGTGAACGGCTGAATCACATCGAGCAGTACCTTACTTGCCGTGTACAGGCTGCCCCAGAAAATCGTGGTCAGCGCAAGCAACAGGCAGGTTGTTTTATCGTTCTTTTGTTGTTGCACAGTTTGTCAACTCCTCTTTTGTGCATTCTGAGTTAATTGTAGCACTATTTCAGCGAGTTGAACATAGGACAATATAATTTTTTAGTGATTCTGCATTATGCTACTTCCACTACGTTCTCCACACTTCACTCTGTATATACGATAAAAAAAGAGGACCCCAAGGTCCTCTTTCTCGCGCTTTAGTAAACGTACTCGAACTCGAACTCTCCGATCACGACCGGAGCGCCCTCCTCGATGCCCATTTCCTCCAGCTTGGCGTAAATGCCTGCAGACTGGAGCATACGATCCATATACTGGCGGGATTCATAGTCGTCGATGTTGACCGAGCCCATAATCTTGTCCACCCATGCACCGGTGACAACGTATGCGTCGCCGTCGCGCTCGATGGTCCAGTCGTTCTCGGTTGCGGCCTTCTCCTCGACCTCGACGAACTCCGGCTCGTAGATGAATACCGGCGGG
>OLPI01002926.1_pt1 | contig 12678 bp, 4 predicted proteins | sample 1672361 | NCBI WGS metagenome assembly OLPI01 (sample SAMEA3136675, study PRJEB25190) | human gut metagenome
CGCCGGAGCGGTGCTTAAGCCGTCAGGCGGGAATTGTGCGGTGTTGCCTTAGGTTCTGCACGGGGAACCACCCCTCAGTCACCTTCGGTGACAGCGCAAACAGCGCCCCGTCCCCTCTGTCGCTTCGCGACATCTCCCCGCCCCGCGGGGAGTCACCCCTCAAGGGGCGCCAATATCTCCACCTTATGTTTGCGGTGGCTCCCCTTAAGGGGAGCTGGACGCGGAGCGGCCTGAGGGGTGGTTCCCCGCCACAAACCTAACCCGTAGGGTGGTTCCCCACGCAGGGCCTAAAAATCAACCGAACAACGGCCATGTACACCCAAAAAAATTTATTCCCCAATAACCCACCATAGGGGGAGGGCCAAATCCGGCCCTCCCCCTGTGTATGATGGATTATCCCTCTATACCCTATTGGTGAATTGTAACATTGTTTTGCCTTGCGGCGGGCGCATCAGGCGCGGTTCTTCTTTTTCAGGCTCAGCAGCACGCCAACACCGGCCACAACCAGCAGCACACCAATGCCGCTGAACAGCAGGGTGCCGAAACCACCGGTGGTGGGCAGGTCGAAGCCCTTGCGGTTGATGATGGTAATTGGTGCATACGTATAATCGTCCTGGCCATTCTTGAAAGTAGTGGTCTTTACGTCACGCTTAATCAATTTGCCATCGCTAGAAAATTTATCGTTAACTGTCCAACTAGTAGCATAATCCACAGTCAAATTGGCATCAACAGGGCCGGAAAGCAAGTTATAGCCCTTATTTGTCATGGTTTCTACCAATTTGTACTCGCCATCGGGCAAACCATTGACAGTTGCGCAACCAGCATTTACACCCTCACCCGCGGTCGTAAGTGTGGTTACCTTAAACCACTTCGGCTCATTCTCAGCTTCTGTTGCATTCAACCCCAGTGCCTTGGCCTCTGTCGCAGTCAGGAACTTGCATTCCTTTATACCAAAGATAACAGTATCGGTCGTACCCTCTTTCAGTTTGTCAGTCTTTGCATCGTACTTCTTATAAAGGTCAAACGTTACACCATTCAGCAGTTTTTCAGTATTTCCATCCTGACCCTTTTTCAGGATACCAGTTTTGAAGGTATAAACAACAGCCTTATCATGGATTTCGTAGGGAGTATCATCCTCGCCATGCTTAATATCCGTCTTACGGGAGTAATCAAGGTGAGCTTCGTTCACATTGCCATCAGTGGTAGTGTCTGCGCCCGGCTGTAAAGTTGCAGTGTAAGTAATCGTGATGGTCTTACCGGCAGCTGCATTCAGGTTATCCTGGCTCGTTCCTGCTTTAAAATCAATCGTAATTTCAGAATTATTGCTATCAGAGGTATCTGTCAACGTGTAATCAGTATTCGCAGCAAAGGTTACATCTTGACCGTCTGCATTTTTACCGCTAATGGTAACACTGTTAATGTTATGCTTAAGCTGATTCTTGTTCATTGTATCAACAACTTTAAAGGTTTTCAGCTTTGCTACATTTTCAGGAACATAGATGGTCAGAGTATATTCAACGGTATCATCAACAGCATAGTCGGTATCGTTGCCTTCGTCAGTGCCTTTGCCATCATTACGCTTAGTTACGTCTTTCTCCAAATCCGGCTTATGGTTATAAACCGTCATGGTATTGTCATTGTTAATTACAAAATCGCTGTTCGGGGTAGCTCCATCCGGCGTTACAAGCTTACCTTGATCATTAATTTCAAACTCATATGCCACATTGTTGTTGATAATATAGCCGCTTTCCTTGTTTTCTGCATAGCCAATTTCCACAAAACGGTATTTACCCTTGAGCAAATTCTGAACGGTGATTTCGCCACTGCCATTTGTTGTAAACTCGCATTTGCCATTTACAGTATAATCATCGTATTTATCCTTGCTCGTTGAATTTTCGTTGTAGCGCTGCAACTTAAAGATAACATTCGGCAAATTTTCGATTTCATTTTCTTTACCGTCTGTCTTACCTTTCTTTACCAGCGTAATGTCACCTTTCGCGGAGCTGTTCTTCGGGTAAACAACAACATCATAGAGCCATTCCTTAAGCTGGTCTCCCGTTGCTTGCTCACCAACCTGAACTCTCGTCATAGGAATAGAAACAAGGAACGGATCCACGGGCTTTACAACGGAATCCGGCGTCGTTGTTTCGATAACCAGGTACATGCCAACGTTCAGGTCTTCAAACTTAACAAAACCATTAGCATCCGTTTTTCTTTCCGTTTTGCCGTCTTTACCTTTAACAGCTTTGTCAGCGATACCTTCTTTCAGATTTGCTGCGGTTTTATCGCCAGGAGTCTTAAAAAAGCTATCCGCTGTAACAGCATTATCATCACTAGCAGCTTCATAATATGCTACCAGCTCATCTGCCGTTTTAACCTGATAAATAGTAAAACCTGCATCTTTAAGCGGCGTAGCCTCATTCGGCACAGCCTGCTGCTCACCAGTTCCAGCTACAGAACCTGTCAATTCTGTGCTATGGAGATACTTATAAATGGTAATAGAGCCTTTTTTTGTTTTATCAATCGTACTTACGCTGGTTTTGATTTCAGGTGTTTGGGCATTGCCTTCGCCCTCGGCTGCCATTGCTGGCATGGCGCACAGACTGAGGGCCAGGGCGGCGCTCAACAGGCCTGTGAGAAAACGTTTTGCTTTTTTCATTTCAGTACCTCTTCTCTTAAAAAAATCATCATCGGATGGGCGGCGGGGCCGCCCGGCTTAAGGGTTCTGCATCAGCACGGCGTGCAGTGCGGGGCGCTGCAGCGGGGAAACGCTGCCGCGCCGCCCGCACTGTGCCGTGAAGAAAAAAGGAGGAAAAACTGGGCCGCTTGCCCACTTGGCTTAAGGTGCATCTGAAACCAAAGGAAATAACGGATATTTCGCAGCCACAAGCAGGATGTAAGGCAAAGAGCCGCCGGAATCCTTTCCGGACCCCAAGGCTTCTTAACACAAAATCCGGCTGCGCTTATAGAAACAGGCGATATTTTCCGCTTTTCAGTTATACACCCCGGCTTATGGCTGCGCCCTGCCGTAAACGGGCGCGCACGGGCGGGCAGGCCCTGCATCCTGGGGGTTGCTGGGTTTCCGGGGGATGGTTAATGTCGCCGGCCCCCTTTCCTGTTGTAGCGGAATGTGAATATCAACAGCCCTGCCACCGCCAGCGGCATGCCGATCAGCAGCCACAGGCTTGGCGCGTCTGCACCCGTGTGGGGCAGCTCAGGCGTTTTACGGTTCAGAACGGTAAAGGTAACTGTGTAGCCGCTGGCTGCATCGCCCGTTGCTTTTTGGGCGGGACCATCGTCTATCTTGTACTTGCCGTCTTGGGTAAATTCGATATCAATCGACTTGGACAACAGGTTGTACCCCTCATGTGCCTTGGTTTCCGTCAGCCGGTATCTGCCGGGTTCCAGATCCTTGAACGGGTTATTTTTAATCTCGCCGTCCGTTCCGGTTGTACCGGTCAAATAATGTAGGTTGTCGTTGTTGTTGAATGTATAGGAAGTATCTACTTCCCACTGCGTTCCTCCAGTTTTTGCTTGCTTCAGCTTTTCCAGCTTGAACTCAACATCTTTCAAGAATACTTCTTCGCCCGCATTATTGGGTTCCGCGTCCTTCTTGATGATATCCAGTGCAAACTTCGGGTTCTGCAGCGTGTTGGTCAGCACAATCTTGCCGCTGCCGCCGGTGATGGTTCCATCGGGGGTTACTGTGGCTGGCGTTGTAGTTGCGCCGGTTTCGCTGTTCGTTTCGCTGTTTGCTGTGGCTGTATTGTCTGTTGAGCTGCCCGCGCTGTTCGTTTCGCTGTTTGCTGTTGCTTCAGCTTCAGCCGTTACAACATACGTATTGCCGTTAATCGTAATGGTTTCGTTCGGCTTTACCGCGGTAAAGTTGCCAGCCTTATCCACCGTACCTTCCACAATGCGGTAAATATAGTTGTTTGCCGCACTGCCGCCAACCGGGTACTGATCCAGGTTGTTAAAGATACACTTCCAGCCGTAATCATCGCGGTTAATGGTAACATATTTTGGGCTTTCCGCGGTCGGGTAGTTTACCGGTTCCCAGTCTGTATAGCCTGTGCCGTTTTTCAGGCGGCGCTGGAGCTGGATGTAGATTGTATCCGGCGGGTTCTTTGTACTAAGATCCGTACCATCTGCATCTTCCCAGAGCTTGTTGAACTCAATGTTGATCAGTGTGCGCTTGGTGTTGGTAAAGATTGCGGTAATTGGGGAGGTGTTTGCCTCCTTAATCACGCCTTCCACCATGGTGTTGTCGATCACATCGGCGGAATCGCAATCTTTCGGAACAGTTACGCTTTGCAGCCTGGAACCATCTAGCGGTGTTTCTTCCTCGATGGTATAGCGGGTGCCAACGGGGATGCCGGTGATGGTCACGGTGTGGTCTGGGTATTTTACCGCATCGTTCATGTCGATCTCAACATACCTTATGATGTCCTCTTTTTCCAGACCAGCACCGCCAACATCACTAAAGGTAACTTTGAACTTGTAGGTGCCTGTAATGTTCTTTTCCTCACCAGCTGCGGCCTGCTTTTGGATTTTCAGCCCGCCGGTTTTGACGGTGTTGACGTATTTTACTTTTAGCTTTGTCAGCGTGGAGCTTGTTTCGTCCGGGTCCTTATAGGAGCGGAAGACGATGGTGTTGGCTTCTTCGGGCTTTTTGCTCACCTTGTAGCCATCATTCTTTATCCCATCTTTATCGTCATAAACTTCCGTTCGGCCATCATCGGGGCCTTTGGGGGGATCATTCTGCTTTTCTAACGACTTCTTTTCCCCGAATTTTACGGTCTTTACATTTGATATGTCCTCCGGATACGTCGAAGTAACCACCTGCCCGTTCTCGTACACGGTCCATGTGGTGTCGTACAGGCTTTCGTTCAGTTTCTCTTTGAGCGAAATGTAGCTGCCGCGGCGGAACTGGTCGCTGAAGGTAACGGTTTCTCCATCTTCCAGAACAAAGCGTCCGGCATCGTCCACCAACTGGGTGTCGCTGTCCTTGGTGGAGGTGTACTGTGCGTTTTCGGCTTTTTCCAGCTTACCGCTTTCGACGGAGCCGTAATCCGGGATGTCCTCCTGATCGGTTGTAAAGCCGGTCATCGTACTTGGCACCGCTTTGGGAATGAAGGTAAAGTTCCTGAAATAGATGTTGCGGCTATAGTTATCGCCCACGCGGATGGTTTGGACGTTGTCGTTAAAACCGCTCTGCTCTTTCATCTTGTGCAGGTCCAGCTTTACGGTGACCCATTTGTCTGTCTTCACTTCGACCGAGCCATACGTTGCGCCGTTAATGCCTGATGTGCCAAGGCTGCCTTTTTGGACGCCTTTATCATCCAGCAGTTCCAGATACAGGTTGTTGAGGGAAAGGTTACCTCCACCACCATCCTTTGAATCAACGTAAACCTGGAACGTAAGGAAGCTCATTTTTTCGATATTGATGGGGTCTTTCAGCGTCAGGATGCCATAACGTTGCTTACGCGCTTTACTGACGGGTTCCGTATCCATATAGCGTGCGTACCAGTGAAGGACCTGTTCGGTATCTTGTTTGGAATCTGGATGGGGGTTTGTATCCAACTTGAAAATGTACTCATCTTCCCTTTCTTTGGTTGCGGGTTCAAACGTGTTACCACCTTCCGCAGTCAAATCCACCTTTTGGGACTGAGTTCCGCTTTCATCCGGGCCAACGGCATCTTTTTTTCCATAATGGGTTGCCTGGTTCTTGATGGTGAAGTTGAAGATTTTCTGGTTTTTAAAGCAGTTTTTGAAGTCATCATCAGTAACGTTGGTCAGATCGACTTCTTTTTGAACCTGCAGCTCGTTATTATCCGGGAAGTTGAACGCCACCGCCATGTTGGACTCCCACATACCGCGTTCCATATAGTACATGGTAAGGGTGTGCTTTTTGCCTTTGTCGAGGTCATTAAGAGTAGTGCCTTGCGCGTAGAAATTGATGACCTCTTTATTATATGTTACGGTCTTGACAGGGGAATTGCTATTCTTATCATCTTTATCACTACCTGACGTTCCGCCTGTTTTGACCCTACTGACATAGGCTGTTACACTATTATTCTTTTCATCTGCCTTGCCAAATTCCAGCAGGCCGGAAACCTCACCATGGGCGCCGCCAACGTCAAGCGCCAGCTGGCCATCAATGAATACCCAAACGTCATCGTCACCGGAGAAGAAGAACTTGATGCTGGTTTTTTCCGTTGTTCCATCTGCCTTTTCTGTTTCCACCATGCCGTCATCCGTCAGGGTAAAATCCATCTGCAGCTTGGTGCCAAAGCCGTAATTGTAGGTAGAAAACACACCAGGCTTTGCTGTTTCATTGAACGGGAAGTAGCCATAAGGGTCTTTCGGGTTCGATGACGCACTCACATTCTTTGAAGACTCTCTGTTATTGGCACTTTGGCTTTGGAGAAAATATTTTGAATCCGAATTTTGTTCCGAATTTTGTTTTAGATACAAGGTTGTATCCTTGCTGTCAAAGCACCAATAATCAACGCCCTGATCCTCACCAAAAATCTGTTTCTTGGTAAAGGGGAACGCAACGTTGTCGTACACTTCACCAAGCTTTGCATTTTTACTATTCTTTCCTAAGAGGAATTCTTTGTTAAAGTGCGGTTCTACTGCTCCTGTACCTTTCAGCAGCGGTTCACCTGTTGCTTTACCGGTGGATGTTGTATCCTTAACCAAGCCCTGATAGGCATAGTATGTATGATTATTGTCATTGTTTTGAGGATCTTCATTATACTGAGAGTTATTGATTGCCATGAAACGCTTAAATTTGTCGTACCCAAACAAATTTAATGTAGTAGCAATATCGCTAAAGTTAGTTCCTCCTCCAGGCTGGAAATGTCCGGTATAAATCGGGTATTCGGCCTTTGCATCCTTATAATAATCGCTCAGCGCCTGATCGAACTGGCGGAAGGGTACCCAGTTGCGGTGACTTACAGTAGGAGAACTTTGATCGTAACTGCCACGGTTATTGCCGTTCAGTTCGTAATCTGTATAATAGTCATACAGCGTACTGGTAACATATTTTGTGTTTGCTTCTTCCGTAAAAGGAGCGGATTTAATATCTACTACTTTAGTGCCAGTATCTTTCCCCTTTTCGGCATCACGCAGGGTACCTTTTGGAGCCCAGTAGCCGCCACGAGTGGTACCTTTATATACTGCATCGTCATTCGTATCCGCATAGAAGCAATTTTTGCCATCTGTGGGAATCGTCAGCCACTCTGTACTTACTCCATTTTGTCTTGTCGTATTGTCATCGTTAATTTCTTCACCGGAAAAGATGATTGAACGATATCCTTGGGGAATGTCAATATAATAAAGATTTTCGTTTGTACCATCTTTTACCAGCGTGCCGCTTTCGGATTCTACGCCGTCTCCTTTTATCCGATAATAAATGGTCTCTTTATTATTATTATTGGCTTTGGGGATTGAAAAGTCGCCGGTATCTCCATTCAATGCCATCTTGGAGAAAGTAGCATCGTAATAGATGCGGATGGCACCGGGACGCCCCCATGTTGCATCCTGAGTACCATTGTACATGTAGCAATAGCATTGACCTTCGGAATACTGGAAGCGTTTCTGATTTTCTCCTGTTACTTTCTCATTATAAAAATTGTAGTATTCACTTATTTCATCATCGCCCGCGGTAAAGCGAACAAAAGAGCAATAATCGTTAGGAATTTTAAAGGTTGCTGTGGAACCAGAAGCAATACTATTTCCAGAATCAATACTATTTAAGGGTATTGGGTCACCGACCAGCTTAAGCTCTCCTTCTTTCGGTTCATAAAACCAGGCTTGGACGTTCGTTAGTGTTTCACTGGTTTTATTTTCAAAGGCCATCTCTTTGCCAGCGAAGTACCTATGGCCAACCGTATAGGTACCCCACTGTTTCGTCTCTCCGTCATAGTAGTCGCCGCCGATATATTTATCTCCTGGATCGAACGTCATCCACTTTGAACCAAGATTTTGATCTACTTCAGCAATTACTATTTTGTATGCAGGCTTTGTGACTTCAATTGATTCTCCCTTATATCCGCGAAATTCAAGTCCATTCAACCCTCCATGTGGATAGTGTTTGGCCTTATTCAGGACTGCAGAATAAATTTTTCTTCCGTCCTTCGTTTCGTCAACTTCCTTCATATCAAGATAATATTTTTTTTCTTTTTCTGGATCTGTTCCACCAACGGCATATATTTTCACCACTGTACAATCGCTCCAACTTTTAGGCACTGCAAAATAGAGCGTGTGAGTTTCCGTATTTTCCCCCTCACTAACTGCCTGCACGTTATCCACGCTTTTTGCGGCGTACATCTTCTGCGGCTGTTCGGTCGGTTCCGGGGTGGCGGTGGGGGTCACGGTCGGCACAGGGGTGGCCGTTGCGGTGGCTGCCGGTTCCGGGGTCGGGGTGGGTTCTGCCGTGGGCTCCGGCGTTTCGGTCGGGGCGGGCTGCTCCGGCTCGGCGCTTTGTTCCGGTTCCGGGGCGGCGGCGTTCTGCTCCGGCGGAACGGTATCCTCCCCGGAGGCCGTTCCCTGCTCATCCTCCAGCAGCTCTACTTCGTCAGGTGCGTCGGGCAGAAGATCCACCTCGGCGTATACAGGCAGGGCCATTGCCATAACCAGGCAAGCGGTGACAAGCAGCGCTGTCAGCCGGCGCGCCCAACCTGTTGTGTTTTTCCCTGTTCTATTCAATCTGCTCACTCGCCTTTCGCGCTGGCTTGATGAAAGCACATTGTTCCACAGGGGATCCCTGTGGAACAATAAAAGAAGCTGGCTTCTTTTACTTGCGCAACCGTTGCCATGTTGTTTTCAAAAAAATTACGCATCGAATCTTCTCATTGCGCATTTACTTTCTAGTGTTAAAGTATAGCACCTTTATACCAGAAAGGCAATACAATCCACGTAAATTCCTGTTTTTCAGCACTTTTACTGATTGCGTTTTCCTCCAATTATACAATGTATTCAAAGCCTTTGTATAATTTATTCCTGATTTTCTTTTTGGCAGCGGTCATTTTTATATACTTTAACCGCGCGTTTATGATTCTCTGCGCACACAGAGCGCAACTTTGCAGCAAAATTCGCCTTTTTTGCTACATTTCCCTGTTTTTGCGCAATTATTTGTTTCGCATGCGCCTGTTTGTGGCGGGGCCTGGCGGCTGGGTGGGCGCCTTGTGGGAGGGATGGCAGGTTTGCGGCGCACGGTTCCCGTTTTTTTGCGGCGCGATGGGTACACCGCGCCCCTGCAAACGGTTTGCGGTGTTTGCGGCGGCGGGTGTGTGTTTGGTGGATTGCACGCCCGCCAACGGGACGCCGTTCTCCCTTTACAACGGGGTGCGGGTTTGCTGCAGATATGCCATTCGCTTTTTTGTCCCCCCCTGCCCCGCCCCTGATTCCCGGTTCCCCCTTGCCGATTTCTATTTGCGCCAGCTCCTGAGGTGCATCTGAGAGCAACGAAAAAAGCGGATCTTTCGCAACCACAAAATCCGGCTGCGTTTGCTGAAACAGACGAGCTTTTTGACGTTTCAGATAGGACTAAGGTGTATCTGAAAAGTCGAAAATTTAGTCTATTTCTACAAACACAGCGGGATTTTGCGTTAAAGCGCCTTGGAATCCACAAAGGATTCCTGCGGCTCTCTGCCTTAAATCCTGCTTGTGTTTGCGAAATATCCGTCATTTTCTTTGTTTTCAGATACACCTCCAGCTCCCAGCTTTCAATCTATCCTGTGTAAACTGCAACCCCTCACGCGCCATTCTGTGCGGCACTTACCTTATAATATAGGGGTGCTGCCCTGTGTAAATTTGCAACTGATCTATTTGAAGCAGCTGTGAGCTGTTGCAATTTTGCACAGGGTATTGCCCGCATTCTGTGCCGAACATTCCCGAAACGTGTTGGAAAAACGCACAGGATTGCCTTGTTTCCCTATGCCGCTTATCGTTGGAAAAACGCACAGGTTACCCCCGGAACAGTTGCAATTTACACAGGGTATTCCCGCTCCCCTGCCCCCGCCGTGACCCGCGTACCTGTTGGAAAACCACACAGGATAGGCCCGTTCCCCGTGTTGCAATTTACACAGGTTTGGCTGTTTTTGGCTTATTTGCAACTTTACGCAGGTTGCTTTCCGCACAGGAAAATGGTGGTGGAATGCACAGGCTGCAGTTGGTTGAACACACAGGTTTGCGTTGTTAAATTACACAGGCTCTACCTATTACTAATATAGAACTAAACATCTAAGCCATAATAACAACCAGAGGTAAGCCGGGAGATGGGGGAGAACGGGAAAAAATTGGTGTTGCCATTCCATCAGGTTACAGAACCCTGAAACAGCAGGACAGAAAAGCACAATAAAACCCTGTGTAACCTGCACCCGGGCGGCAACCCCCACAGGATATATGGCAACCCACAACGCGAGTGTTGCATTTTGCACAGGGTAATGGCGGTGAAACCCTGTGTAAATTTGCAATTCTTGCGCTGGACAACAGGATGTGCTATAATGTTTAGCATGATGTGCGTGACCACCCGGGATACAGCAACCGATATAGGAGGCCCCTGCTTATGGCGGCAAGTAAACAGAAAAAAGATGATCCGTTTGTCGTTACGTTTGAAGAACGCGGGGACCAGACCATCGTTCGCAAATCCAATGACCTTGTACAGATGACGCGCAACAACCTGACGCTGAGCCAGCAGCGCCTGATGCTGCATATTTTTTCGATGATTAAGCCGGAGGATACGGACCTGCCCTCTTATGAGCTGAGCATTTATGATTTTATCAAGATGACCGGCATGGACCCGCACAGCGGGGCGCTGTACAAGCAGGTGCGCAAAAATATTGAGGAGCTGGCCAACGCGCCCATCCAGTGGATCAAGAATAACGGAACTTCCACGGTGGAAACATTCCGCTGGATCGATAAAGTGCGCATTGATGAGGGCCGCGCGCGCATGACCATCACGCTGGACCCGGTGCTGAAACCGCACCTGGTGCAGCTGAAAACCCTGTATACCACCATGGATGTGACCTACACCATGCTGATGCGGTCCACCTATTCCATCCGCATTTACGAGCTGTGCAAGAGCTACCAGAGCCTGTACCTGAAAAAGAAAGCGGCCGGGGAACCGCTGGTATGGAACCTGAGCATGCTGTATGAACAGCTTTCGTATACGGCCAACCGATGGTCGGATTTCCGCCGCCTGGCACTGGAAAAGGCAAAGGCGGAAATTAACGAAAAGACGGATATTATTTTTAATTACGATGTGTACGAAAAAAAAGGGCAGAAGGTTCTTTCGCTGGTGGTAACGATTGACCCGGTGGATGATGCCGCCGCACAGGCCAACCTGGACAGCATCAACAGCACAGTGCGCAAAAAGAGCAAAAAGAAGGGCCGCCCCACCGTGGCGATTGAGGATTCGCTGCTGGATGACCCCAGCGTGATCACCTTTGATTATGTTTCGGCACCGGAAACAACGATCCCCTATTCCTTTGGACGCCACCGCACCGAGCTGCGGGAGGAAATTGTTGTGAAAGCGCGCATGGATCAGCTGCGCGCGGAGATTACGCCCGAAGAGCTGCACGCGGTGGAAGTGATCATTGATGTGTTGGCAGATGCCTGCTGCACCATCCAGGCAGGCGATGGCGAGCAGGACGGCGGCAACAAAACGGTGTTTGGAAAGATGAATGCCATCATCCTGGATTGCGGCGGGCTGACCAGTTGGCTGGCCGGTGTGGCACCCCGTTATGCACAGGAGATCATTCCCCGGTCGCAGACGATGCGCAGCCCGGCGCGGTACCTGAACAAGGTGCTGCGCGAGGATATGGATAACTACCGCATTTATATTTTCCGCAAGGCAAAGCCGGCAGCAGAACCCAAAGAGGAGCTGTTGGAAGCGGAGTACCATGTGATGGACGAGCCGGTGCAGCAAACGATGCCGGAGCCTGAGCCGCCCAAGGTAGAGCTGATTCCCGAAACGATTGTAAAACGGCAGGATATGCGAAAAGAGTTTGCAAAGTTTGTAGATGATGGATACCTGGAAAAGACGTTGACGAGCGGCCAGCGTGGCGCTTACCACGAAATTTACCGCCACCTGGCAGCGCGGTGCGTGCCATCGCCTTCCAGCCTGCGCAATGGGCTGAAAGACGAAATGCGGCTGCATTACCTGGCCTGCATGAATGAAGTGATTGAAAAGTATGGCAGCCTGACCCCGTTGATGGAAGCTATGGCGCATGAACTGGACTTTGATGTGTTCTGGGCAAAGGCCGCCAAGGACCCCAACGTGAATAACCCGATGGGGCTGTTCTACCACATTATTGAAGAACGCGCGCTGAACCCGATCGGCACCATAATGAACGACCAGGCACAACGACAGAAGGTTGCCGCCAAGGAAAAAGGTGAAAAAGATAAGTGGCACAACGAAAGCTGGATGGATGCTTTTGAGGAAGATATCCCGGATGACAGCGAAGAGTAATTGAGATGAAGCGGAGCGGAACATCCGGGAGCGCTATTATAATAAGGTAAGCAGCGGCTGGCAGATTGCTGGCCGCTGCTTTTTTGTTGGGGTGCAGCTGAGAAATGGAAATATCCGGCGTTTTTGATTTCAGATAGACCTTGGGCAACACCGCACAATTCCCGCCTAGCGGCTTAAGCACCGCTCCGGCAGCTGCG
>OLPI01002939.1_pt1 | contig 12650 bp, 12 predicted proteins | sample 1672361 | NCBI WGS metagenome assembly OLPI01 (sample SAMEA3136675, study PRJEB25190) | human gut metagenome
CACTTTCCCGGTGCTTGATATTCAGCCTTTATTTGTTGTCAGCAGCCCCCGTTTCACGGTCTGCGTGTAGTTCCTTGTAAACTGACCTAAATGCGGTTCTAAAGACATACCCTTCAACTCTATAGAGATGAGTATCGTAAAGAGATCTGAGCTTGACCGTTTTGTGGCAGAGGCTAACCGATACGCCTCTGCAAAGGTGATGTAAGAACTTTGCTTTTCCCCATGGTTTTAGTATTTATTGTCTGTTTATTGGCCGAAGACATAAAGGCATCTTTTAAAGTACGTATATATCCATGTGTCATTTTATTAAAATGGAGGAATAAAAATGTTTTGTGCCTACTGTGGGGCGAAATTAAGCGATGACGCCGTATACTGCTCTAATTGCGGAGAAAAAGCAAAAAAGGTAGATTTGGGAAAAGCAATGTCTCCGGAGAAACCGGTGTTTGAAATGGCAAGCGCGTGTGTCTCGCTCGAAAATGCGGAGGCAAGATGCGAACCTTTGCACACTGCAAACAGTTATCAACCGCTCAAGGGTAAGACGCCGAAGAAAAAAGGTGTTATCTTCGGCGTCGCCGCTGTGACTGTTGCGGTTCTCGTTTTTGCAGCCATTTCTTTGCTTGGCAAGAATAAACCGGCGCCCGTCGTTAATAACGCGAGCAACTCCGTTGTCTCCGCAGAAATTACATCTGACGGAACCGCGTATGTGCTCGTTCCGGGCGAGGCTCCCATTGTTATCGGCGGGGAAGTCCGGCAGGCTGTACTCAGCGAAGACCGTGAGCATTTAATCGTCCTTCTCGATGACGGCACTTTGTATGTGACGGACAAAGCGCAATCCAAGCGTACCACAATTACGGATGCGGCTGCTTTTTTTGAATATACAGATATAAGAAATGACGGTTTCTTTTACTCAGACATAGACAATGTGGTCCATAGGATACTTTTTTCTGATTTTTCCTCTGTTGCGCTCGGCCAATTTCACTATTATGTTCTTGCCGAAAACACTACCAGCGTTATTTACTGCTTTGAGAACGGCGATATTTATATTATGAGCTGCGACACAAGGGAAGGGGAGAAGATCGGCACCTTTACGAGAAACGTTGAGTTTAGCGCGATTTCTGATGACGGTAAAATTTCTGTTTGGACCGCAATGAACGGGGACAAAGAGACGATTTATCTCCATGATGGAAATGAAAAAATCCCTCTCGGCGAGCCGTATTATTCCTCTTTTGTCCGGACTTTTTTCACAAAGGACCACGGCATTCTTGTTGTTGTTTCCGCCTTTAGGGAGTCCATGTGGATAAAGCGCTCCGGACAATCTCCAATCAGAGTACAGTTTGACGCGACGCTGGATAGCTCACACGTTTTCACTAATGATTTGTATATTACAGATATGCTCTCCGAGGATATCACCTCATTGTATATCGATACTATGCCTCTGTGAAGGCGTATTTGGATTCCTTAGACGAGGCATAACGTCACTTCTATATCTACGGACTGCCACCATCTTTAATTGCAGATGCGAAGTGGCATGATTGAGTGCGCTTATTTCTCCCTGCGTAAATTTCTTGAATTTCTACTTGACTTTTGTTAGCAGGTCTTGCTTTGTCAACAGATCCAATCCATGACGACAGCAAAAATAAAAGGTCACCATCCCGGCGAGCAACAGCTCTCTTCAAGATGGAGCCTTTTATACGCGGTACGCGGATAGATTTGACGGTTACGCTTAAGCACCGGGCTGTATTCCCGATTACTACTGTTCATTTTCCCTCAGCTGACCAAGCTTTCCGCCGGGATGCCACTTGACGTATTGTTGCGGAGAAATATCTGCATCCTCTTGTAGAATAACGCTTAAAGCCTGCAAAACTACCGTTTCTGCCAAAACAGATGTGCGAGGAGCCCTATTTAGTGGGCCGCCTTCTCCCGATACTCTTGCAATGAGGTGTACTTTGCTATGCTGAGCAAGCCAGGAATTCGAATCCCCACTCACGCCAATTACATCGCAGCCATTGTTCATTACTGCTGCAATGGTCGCTTTCATTTCTGCTGTTTCGCCGCTATTCGAAATGAAAATTACGACATCTTCTTTTTTTAACTGACCACAAGAGCCATGAACCGCCTCTGTTCCATGGAGAAAATATGTCGGTGTTCCAGTAGAGGAAAGCAGTGATGCAATATAGCCAGCAATGTGTGCGGGTTTCCCAATTCCTGAAATATGCACACGCCCACCCTGCTTCTCTGCATAGCGAATCAATTCCGCAGCACTATATAGTGCATCAACATCCAAATGAGCAAGGAGTTCTTTCATGTTGGACTCAACGGAATCCAGAAATCGTTCGTAAGCTTCTTTACAAGATCCCCTCATAGTTTCACTCCTATTTTACATGATAACTTTTACATGATAACGCAATTTCACTTCATTTTGAGTTGGCAAAGAGGGAATTGCCCCCATTCGAGAAACAGTAATGGCCGCCACTTGATTTGCATACCGCAGGGACTTCTCTAAATTATTGGATTTACACCATGCTACGCTAAACGCACCTATAAACGAATCACCCGCCGCAGTAGGATCCGCTACAACGGCAGATTCGCTTGGTGCAAATAGCGATAGCTCTTTGTCGAAAAGTACCGCACCCGTTGAACCCAATGTTATAATTACTCTCTGAACGCCCTTGTTAATCAGTTGATCCGCAGCATCTCTTAAGTACTTCATATCAGGAGTTCCTGCCTTTGACTGAATCGAGATGCCGGTTAGGATCTCCATTTCTGTTTCGTTAGGGGTCAAAAAAGCAACCTCTTTCAGCAATGAATCCGGCAACAATGTGGCAGGTGCCGGATTTAACATTACCGGAACTCCAGCCTTATGCGCCCATTCCGCTAAAAGCATATTTATTTTCATCGGGATCTCTAATTGCAGCACAACTAAATCGTAGTGGGCAATCCCGCTTTGCAGAAACGAAACGTCCTCTTCCGTCAACCCCATATTAGCTCCCTGACATACCAAAATGCGGTTCTGCCTGGTTTCATTTTCCTCGAGAATAATGATCGAGGCACAACCAGTGGGCATCGCTCTGTCTCGGATCACTTTCTCCATGTTGACCCCTGCATTTACACAGACGTTATATATCTCGTCGCCGTTGCTATCCATTCCAAGCTTTCCCACCATTGTTACATTGGCTCCAAGTCGCGCCATCTGCACCGCTTGATTGGCACCCTTTCCTCCAGGCACCTTGTGGAAACTTTCGCTGAATACCGTTTGTCCTGGCTTTGGAAAAGTATGGGTCGTCATAATCTGATCCATGACAAAACTTCCAACAACCAGAATGTTTGGTCTGTTTCTACTCATACATTCAGATACACTTCGGTATCCTACACCTCCCATTTTTATTCCTTAACTGCTCCAGCCGTCAACCCCTCTACCATATACTTCTGCGCAATAGCGAAGAGAATAATCGTAGGGATTAACGCCAAAACGGTGCCAGCCGCCATTTCTCCCCATTTAATGTCAAAACTGAGAATCAGGGAGTTTAGACCCACCGGAATGGTTTTATTATCACTGGAATTCAAAAACATGACTGCCAAATAAAGTTCGTTCCACGAATTAACAAACGCAAAGATCAGCGTCGCAACAATTCCCGGCTTTATAACCGGGATTACTATATGCCGCAATCCCTTTAGGTAACCACACCCGTCTATCCAAGCAGCTTCTTCCAGCGACTTAGGTACGGTGTCATAAAAACCGCATAATGTCACAACTGTAAACGGGATCGTCATATTCGTGTATAGCAAAATGAGCCCTCTCAAATCGTCTATAAGGCCTAATCTGAAAATGATTTGGCGCAAAGGTCCCAGCATAACAAATGCCGGTATCATTTGCGTGGCCAAGAAGAAGATCATTATCAGTTTTTTGCCGCGAAATCTGAAGCGGCTGAGCACATAGGCTGCCATGATGCCTATGATCTCTGCAATCACCGCCGCAAAAGCAGATACGATTGCTGAATTGATCATATATCTTCCGAAGCTGCCCTTAACCAAAATGGAAATATAGTTTTTCAGCGAAGGATTCTGCGGCAGATAGGTAACAGGAAATGCATAGATCTCACTTTGCGAGCCTTTGAATGAAGTCAATAGCATCCATACAAAAGGGAATATCGTAAACAGCAGATAAATGGCAAGTACAACACTTTTTGCCGTTTTACCGAGCTGACGCTTCGCATTGTTCCGCATCTCAGTCCTCCTCCCCGTATTTTGTCAACTTCAAATAGAAAACCGCAAAGACAAGTTCAACAAGTATGCACAGTACACCAACGGCAGAAGCCATACCGTAATCCAAATTATTTACCAACTGCATCATATAGGACGTAATAATATTGGAAGAACCAGCCGGACCGCCATTTGTCATGGCATAAATCAGATCCGGGAAATTGAAAATCCAAATGGTGCGCAGCAAAAGCGTAAGAAGTAAGGTGGACTTGATACTTGGAATTGTTACATGGAAAAACCTTTGCAGCGGATTTGCTCCGTCCATGTTTGCTGCTTCGTATAAATCCGCAGGTACACCCCTCAGCGCTGCCGTAATCATGATCGTAAAATAGGGGATACCATACCATATATTTGCAATTATGCAGGCATAGAGCGATGTTGAGGTGCTCGCCAAAAAGCCAAACGGTTCTGATAGTATTCCGATCCGCACAAGCAGATCATTGAAGACACCGGATGTTCCGTTATACAGCCAGCGCCAAATGATGCCAATTAAAAAGCCGGATACTGCCCAAGGGAAGAAGATAATTCCCTGATAGATGTCTGAACCTTTAAATCTCTTTTTCAGCAATAGAGCCAATCCGAACCCAATTGTAAATTGGAAGAACAGAGATATAAATACCCACTTTACAGTGTTGCCAATGGTCGTATAAAAAGAATTGCCGGGGCTTCTGGAAAATAGTTCCCTGAAATTATCAAGCCCACACCAATGAATGTTCTTGATATTCAGCAGATTATAATTCTGAAACGCCATGACAAAGCCTTTTGCCATAGGGTAATATGAGAAAAAGATCGGGAATAAAATAGAGAATAAAAGCATCCAAAAAATAAAGTGCCGTTTACGCCTACCGATGGAATTTTTATGAATCATATTGATAGTCCCCTTTGGCATAGCCGGTTTTCTCGCGGTGTATCTTTATATGGGCGTGCTGCGCTACCCACAACATGCCCATACAAAGCACAGCTAACTGTTCATTAAGGCTTTTTTACCACAGCTGGCCCTCGCGCTGGTATGCTTCGGTCCAGAAATCATTTAGCCAGTTCAGCATATCATCCACAGAGATCACATCCGTCAAATACTTCTGATACATGGTATCTACCTGGGTAATATATGTGGAAAATGCTTCATACATCTGAGGAGCGGATGCATGGTGATAGGTATCGGAATCCTCCAACATGGCCTGGTACATAGCATAAGCGCCTTCTTTAAAGAAGGGATCATTTTCAAACGCAGAAGAATGAATAGGAATCGTGGAATAGCTTTCTGCGAAGTAGGTGTTGTTTTCCTCGTTGGACAGGAACAGCAGGAAATCCGCAGTCTCATCGGGATGCTCACAGGAACTGGTCATACCCCAGCCGGCAAAGCCGTTAGGAAACACTGCGTCGCCAGACGGACCAACAGGATAGGGAACCAGTGCCCATTCGTCATCCTCCATTTCAATAGAACAAGTCGCAATAACTTCGGGGTCCTGAATCAGCATAGCAGTTGTGCCGCCGACAAAGCCCTGCACCATCTCGGAGAATCCCCACGCAATAGCATCTGCAGGACAAATATCCTTGAACATCTTCTTGTAGAACTCTAAGGCGGCCTTTGTTTCAGGCAGGGTGAAAACCGTAGCACCGTTGCCATCCTTCAGGAAGTAACCTGCACGCCCATCATCCAGCTTGTCAGCCCCGATATAACCCCACATCACAGTATCAGCATAGATGTAGCCATTCTGACCGCCACGGAAAGAGTATCCATATACACTGTTATCAACATTTGTCAGCTTGGCACCGGCATCGTAGATTTCCTGCCATGATGTAGGTGCCTGCAGACCCGCATCTTTGAACCAATCCTGCCGATAGTAAATTCCTCTCTGATAGAAACCGTAGGGGATCAAATAGGCGATGTCGTCGTAGTAATAAATGACTTCCTTTGCGGAATCCGTAAGGGTTTCCTTTTCGTCCCAATTGTTGATATACTTTTCAATATCAGCCAGCCATCCATTGGTGCCAAATTGAGTCAGGGTAAAGTCGCGAACCTCAACAATATCCACTTTCTCGCCGTCCATCAACATCTGGGTGATTTTTGCATCGGCACTTTCTGTGGGAGGAGAGACGATCTCTATCTTAATGTTCTCGTGTTCGGCCTCGTACTTATCCGCAATTTCACGAAGGATCGCCGTTCGTTCCGCACTCGTAATGGATTCTACCATAGTGATCGTAATCGTATCGTCACTGACATCTTTACCGCCGCAACCAGTCAAGATGGTTATCAGCAACGACGCGACCGCAAGGGTAACGGCCAAGATTCTCTTTTTCATATGGACTCTCCTTTTTTTGAATTTGAGGATAGCATACAAGCGTACGCCTCCCTATATCTCCACCTGTTTGACAGGTTTTGAACAACAAAGTGCCTATGGGAAGGTATGGGTAGCTTCAAATAATCTCCAGACCGTCACGATCCGGCATAGTGCCTTCTACGCTGGCAGGAACTTCAAGGTAAAAATATGCCACTGAGGAAATGTCGTCTTGGAGAGGAAGATATCTCTTCTCACTTCTCCAGCCCAAAGCCTGAATTGTGACCCGAATATCTTCGTTAAAGTATATCGGATCATGAATGTGCCAGCGGTACATGGAAAAGCGCAGCTGTGACAAGTTCAGCGCATCTGTCTTGCTAACATAAGCGAGTCCGGAATAAGGAGAAGAATAGCACTGATAGTGATCCCCTACATCAAAATCCCACGCTCCGCCAAAATAGTCTTCAGTTCCGGTGCTGCATATGCTGGGAAACTCCTTATCACCATCCAGGTAAAATTTGATTTCGCCTTCACCCCACCAACCATTATTGTGGGTTCCCCAAAAGATATATGTACCGACATATTGGCCTTTCCCAGATATACCATCCAAAATGGTAAATACCTCCTTGTACGGAAGCGGATTGACTCGGCGAAACTGTGCGTGAAAATATCCTGCAGAGGCAGGTATAGTTCCCAGTTTGTAATCGACCTGGTAGTACAAGGTAACATCTTTTGTATGCAGATTTTCTATTGTTATACGAAAGCCCTTGCGAAACGGCATCTGCCAATAGCTATTAAATCCTTTATGCGGATTCACGCAGACCGCCAAGGATTGCAGCGTTATGGGCGTCTGATATTCTGCGCAGGCAAAAAAATCGCATGCAGGTACTTCCACGGAGGGGAACTCATTTTCATCCCAATAAATGCGCAGGATAAGCTGACGGTTCATGTCGGAGGTATCTGTGCACCAAATATGCGCAATGATCCCTTCCCCCTGAACATCTGCCAACGTAAAGGTTGTACCGGCCTTGATCTTCACACACGGCGAAATCTTCCAACCAATTCCTAAATCCCGTGCGCAGGCAGCTCCTTCACCTTCGACAGCGGATGCAGCCTTGCCCTTTTCACCGGTAACATTCTCTGCATTAATTGCACGAGTTGTCCAGTTTGATATTGCAAACAAATTATCCATATATACCTCCAAAGATATATCTCTTTTTATTTACTTTACTCTAAATCTGTGCAATAATGAATAGCAATCCTTGCTCTCCGCGTTTTGTAATTTATCAATTCTTGCAGAGGTGGTGTGGTTATGAATGTTCATGAGATCTCTCCGTATGTGCGATATGCGGCTAATTCTGTTCTATGTGCTCCGTTTCAAATCGGGCCTCGGGCTATTTTCGACTATGAATTAGTACTGATTGAGTCGGGAAAGTTTTTGCTGGAATATAGGAGTATTGAATATATCTGTCAAAAAGGAGATGTATTACTATTCCGCCCTGGTTATATTCACACAATGAAGAGCATCGGCAACTTTTCAATTTCACAACCACATATTCATTTCGATATGTCGTATGATGCCAATAGCGAAAAAGTACATATTTCCTTTAAGAATTTACCAGATTTTACAGACGAAGAACGGCTGCTCATTCGTCCTGATTTCTTCGCTGGTATAGATATAGGCCCAATTTTATCCATTTCACATTTCGATGTATTCAAACGCCTTCTTTACGATGTGATTCATCTATACTCCGAGCAGTCCCCATTTTGTACACTCCTGATGAAAGAGAAAATGTTGTCTTTATTGCACCATGTTTTGAACGATAACACACATATTGAAAAAGATCCGCCGCAAAACGGGCAAAATCTTCCGCAAATAATTTGTGAGTTCATTGATTATCATTTTCGCAACAGCATCTCTCTAAATACTTTGGAAAAACAATTCCATTATAGTAAGTTTTATATATCTAGAGGCTTCGCTCAATACACCGGTATGCCAGTAATCCAATACTATAATCAAAAGCGATTGGAATATGCAAAAAGTCAAATCAGGAAAGGTCGGTCTGTGACAGAAATAGCAAAGGAACTACACTTCTCCTCCATTTATACTTTCAGCCGCTTCTTTAAAAACCACGAGGGGTGTTCGCCCACTGATTTCAAAAGAGGCCACAAACCTAAGGCAACACCGCACAAATAGCGTATAGGGACAGATGCAGCGAGCTCGTCTGTGGGGCAGCCGGTATTATCCCCTCAGCTCGCCCGGCAAGGCGCACTGACTCAGGCTGCCAGGCAGTGCCTGTCAGCCAGGATCAGGTTCGCCAAAGCGAACAGCATATTCAATTTAGCGGTCTGCTTCCGCAGGCCTCGGTACCGTGTCTTTCGGTATCGGAAGCGACTCTTGATGACCGCAAATACGTGCTCCGCCTTAGCACGAATCGATGACTTTTCGTGCTCTCTTCGCTTGAGCTGGCCCTGCGCCCTGGTTGGTTTCTTCCTGATCTGAGAAGGGCAGCGGTTGATCCTGTAGCGGATGCGCCGTCCCTGGCGGTTTCTTCGGATGCAATCCTCCCGTTTGTCCGCACCAAGATACCCACTGTCTCCGTAAACACTTTCTTCGTCACCGGTCAGCAGTCTGGAGGTCATAACGACATCGTGGGTATTGGCCCCGGTCACCTCAACGGTGTGGATCAGACCGGTATCCTTGTCCACTCCAACGTGTGCCTTGTAGCCGAAGTACCATGTGTTGCCCTTCTTCACCTGATGCGCGTCCGGGTCTCGCTGCTTTTCCTGATTTTTTGTGGAAGATGGCGCTGCAATGATCGTGGAGTCCACAATGGTCCCTTTTTGGAGGATAAGCCCTCTTTGCTGCAAAAGCTCCACTACCTGGCGGAACAGTTTCTCCTGCAGGCCGTTGCGTATCAGCAGATTCCGAAAACGCCCCAGCGTATCTCCATCCGGCACCTGGTTGCTGGAGTCCACTCCGCAGAAATCCGAAAAGGCCCGGCTGTCTATGACCTCGCCCACCGTTGCTTCGTCCGCCAGATCATACAGGTTTTGCAGCAGATAGATCCTCAGCATACGTTCCAGATCGTAGGGCTTATTGCCGCGTTCCCCCTTGTAGTAGCACGGCCTGATGAGTGTGAGCCACTCTCCCCACGGTACGATGCGTTCTATCTGCGATAAAAATTCTTTTTTCTTTGTTCGTACCTGCGCCAATTCATCGCTCAGGCCAGACAGACTTAATTGCTTATCCATGCTTTTATTCTACCACTTTTTCCTGTTTCCTGCATCTTTTTTGTGCGGTGTTGCCCTAAATATTACGTCAGGGCAGTATGCCCTGCGGCGTTACCTTGATCCTCTCGTAGAGTGTGGAGCTATTCGGATGACGCTGCCCGATAAACCCCACAGTTCCAAGCAGCGATATGTGGCAGTGGAGGAGTGACACAGTTTATTACGTCTTTTTCCTTGACCCAAACCGTGACCCAAACGCGGAAACGATTGGGGAGTATTGGGTGGACACAGTGGATCGCCCACCAAGCCGAAAGCACGCAAAAGCGCCGGAAAGCGTTGTGGCACAACACTTTCCGGCGCTCATCGCATCTTCACACGCAGGAGGTCACTGGTTCGAGTCCAGCAGTCTCCACCAAAAAGTGGTCCCGTCAAGATTTATGCGCAAAATTGTTTGCAGGCTCCGGCTGAGTGAAGTCAGCCGGCAATAGAGGCGTCGTCCATGGTCGCCTCCAAGTGCTTCATGTTCATGTATTTCTTGTTGCCCCACTGGGTGCCCGCCACATGGCGGAGCCGGGCGCAGACCAGCATCAGGGCGGAGTTGCCGTCAGGGAACGTCCCCACCACGCGGGTCCTGCGGCGGATCTCGCGGTTCAGCCGCTCGATCACGTTGTTGGTGCGGATGCGTGTCCAGTGCTCGCCGGGGAAATCGCAGTAGGTCAGCGTCTCCTCAATGCCGTCCTCGACCTTCTTGGCGGCCTCCTTCAGCTTCATGGCGCGCAACTCGGCGACCACGGCCTTCGCCTTCTCGCGGGACGCCTTTTTGCTCTCCTGGGCGTGGATCGCCTTGAGCATTTTTGCCACAATTTTGACCTTGGATTTGGGCACAACAGAGAAAACGTTGCGGTAGAAATGCACCGTGCAGCGCTGGTATTTGGCGTCCGGGAACACCTCGCCCACGGCCTCCAGCATCCCCATGCACTTGTCGCCGACGATGAGCTTTACGCCGTCCAGCCCGCGTCCGCGGAGCCACTGGAAGAAGCTGACCCAGCTGGCCTTGTCCTCCTTCATGCCCTCTGCGGCGCCCAAAACCTCACGAAAACCGTCCTCATTCACGGCGATTGCCACCAAAACAGCTACATTTTCGTACTCTCCGCCCCAGTTGCGGCGCAGGTAGATGCCGTCCACGTAGACGTATGGATAGCGCCCGCCCTGCAACGGGCGGTTTCGCCAGTCCTCGATGTGAACGTAGGCTTTCTTGTTCAGCTCGCTGATGGTGGCGGGCGAGACCTTGCTGCCCCACAGTGCCTCCGTGATGTCCTCCACCCGGCGCACGGAAACGCCTGCCAGGTACATCTCGATGAGGGCCTCCTCCACGCTGCTCTCCCGGCGGCGATACCGCTCGATGATGGCCGTCTCGAAGGACACGCCCTTGAGCCGGGGCATGTGGAGCGTGACGTCGCCGGAGGTCGTGGTGAGGTTGCGGTCGTAGTGGCCGCTGCGGTAGCCCTGACGGGCCTCGCTGCGCTCATAGCGGGCCGCCTGCGTCAGGGACTCCGCCTCCTTTTCCAGCAGCTCGTTCAGGGTTTCTTCTACACTTCCTCGAACTAATTCTTTGAGCTGCCCCTTGATAATTTCCTCGTTCAGCTGTACAATTTTCTCGGACATAGTTTGCTGTCTCCTTTCGAATGTTTGTGTGGTAACTTCATTCTACCAGAGCCTGCAAGCTATGTCTTCTTTTATGCTTTTTTCAATTTGCGCAACTTATTGTACATTATCCTCCTTCCACCTTCAGTATTTGATTTCTGCAGCCCAATAATCTGTACATAATTGTAGCACAATAAAACCTCGCTCCCAAATTATTGAAGGCGAGGTTTTAAAATTAATTTCGAAATGCAGATTTAAATTGCCCAAGGCACGTGTTACCACAGCATGATTGTTACTGATTGTTTCAGTTTCTTCACAAATATCATTACTTTTCGTACCTGTTTGTGTTATTGCTTCCGGGCCGATTTTTCCCGCTTAAGGGAAACAATAAGGGAAAATTTTATGCATGTTTTCCGAGCAAAAATGGCTCTTCTCCTCCTGCATGTTTTGATTCTCTGCCAAGATTTCCTTGTCATTTTATGTAATTTTATATTGAAATAACAAACATACATATAAGAACGCGTGAGCTGTGCCAAAGAATCTCGATTCCTATGTACAAATTTTAAATCATTTTATCTCACGCCAAGGAGGATCAGATTATGATTCAGTATATTTCATACTCGGACCTGAATGAGTTCTACAGCATCAAGGAGGTTTGCCGTCTGCTGGAAATGGACAAGGAGAATCTGAGAAAAAGCTGCGAGAAGTACAACGTGAAGCCCAGCCGAAATGAGATCGGCGACTGGGGATTGACCTGCCACGACCTACGCCGACTGCACAATTTTCTCTACAAGGCAGAAAAGAACTTGGTCGAGCGAAAGGATGATGACCCGTGGGCATGACCGAACTTCTTACCGTAGCCGAGACCGCAGCCTTGCTGAAGACCACGAAGCAGCAGGTACGAAAAATGATCGCCCAACAATTGATTCCGGCGATGAAGATAGGGCGTGAATGGAGGATCAGCAGGCAGTATCTCGAAGACTTTTTGCGAAACAATATGATCTAATATTTTTCTGCCAGCGACACTCTCTGTCCACCTTCTCTGCTATACTACGCCTTACCACAACAAAGGAGGGCGTATCATGCAAAAAACATTGCTGGTGAAGCTTGTGGAGGAGTATTACGGTGCGGGAAAGTCTGAGCGGGTCTACGGACGCTTAGCGGAGGAAATGCGGCTGGTGGGCCGCAGCACGTGGATGCCCCTGTGGCGGTGCGTCGCGGCGATGCGGCAGGAGT
>OLPI01002949.1_pt1 | contig 12611 bp, 6 predicted proteins | sample 1672361 | NCBI WGS metagenome assembly OLPI01 (sample SAMEA3136675, study PRJEB25190) | human gut metagenome
GCTGTACATAGTTGTGCGCAGCTTTTTCACCAGATTCAAAAGTCTCGGTACCCACTGCGCCGCAGACGGAGCAGCTCTTGTAGTAGATAGCCGGGGAAGTGCAGGTCGCGGGAGATTTCAGATACTTTTCATCTACAACTTCCTGATATTTATGCGCAGCCAGTTCGCCATACTCTGCGCCGCAGGTAGTGCAGACAGCCTTTGCAGTGCAAGTTGCCGTACCGCCGCTGTGGTTCTCTACTTCGATTTTGTCGCCGCAGGCACTGCACTCTTTCCAGTGCTTCTCGGTGTCATGCTGCTGTACATAGTTGTGCGCAGCTTTTTCACCAGATTCAAAAGTCTCGGTACCCACCGCGCCGCAGACGGAGCAGCTCTTGTAGTAGACAGCCGGGGAAGTGCAAGTCGCGGGAGATCTCAGATACTTTTCATCTACAACTTCCTGATACTTATGACCGGTGGCTTTTGTGACGACAGAACCTTTATCCGTGATCTCGGTCGTGCCGGTCTCATCCAAGAACCACTTATCGCAGGCAGAGCAGATCCAATACGCCGTATTGCCGTTTTCTGTACAGGTTGCGTCCTTTGCAGGAACGGCAGTCAGCGTGTGGCTGATTGATATCTGCGCCGGGGTAATGACCGGGGTAATATCTCCAAACGTTTCTGCAGTCAAGCTTTTCTTAAAAAGTCTGTTGTAAACTGAAATGCTCTGCGGATCGGCGTTACATTTCAAGACTTCAAATGTAAACGTGAACAGGATTCCCTTATCCGCTTTGACATTGATTCCTTTCGCCGGGTCCAAGATATATTCAACAATTCGGCCACCATATTTTTCTCCGTTGTCTTCATCGACAACGGGATCCATATTTATTACTGCACCCGAATTCTTGATATAGTTAACTTCAAATTCCTCACCATCCACTATTCTAGTGTATGATGTGTTTACCGCCGTTAATTTGAACTGCGTCAAGTCAAAATCAAAGTTGAGTTCAAAATTAGAAAATTCAATATCTGAGGGAAATTGCACTTCAACGGTGAAGCTATCTCCCTTCTTTAACGGCTCGGTGGCTGTGCTGACCAGCTTCAGCTCTGGGCCGGTCTGTTCATCTGCTGCCGAAACGGACATGGACAGCAGGCTGAACACGGTGGCGACTGCCAGCAGGAGTGCGAGCAGACGCCTGGTTGGTGTGTGCGTCATATAAGTTCCCCCTGACTATAATTCTTTGGGAAATTTGATCCGGCAACGCGCCGGGATATAGATGCCGCTTTCCCCGCTGCGCCATTTGGCGCAGCGGGGAACCCCTTTCGGGGAGAGAAATGCTTATTTTGTGATGTTTTCCATGAACCGCATGAGGATCGCGGCGGTTTCAGCGCGGGTGGCCTTGCCCTGCGGGTCGAGCATGCTGTTGCTCTTGCCGTTGATCAGGCCCTCTGCGTTGGCCCACTGCATTGCTTCCACGGCCCAGGACGAGACCTTGCCCGCGTCCTTGAAGCTGTCCAGCTTGTTGGACTTGGAGGTGTCGTAGCCCTTGAGCTTTGCGTAGCGATACAGGATGGCCGCCAGCTGCTCGCGCGTGACCTCGCCGGTCATGTTCGTACCGTCGGAAATGCCGTTGACCATCGCCCACTTCTGGCCTGCCGCATACCACGGCGTGCCGTTCGTGTTCACGCCCTCGACACGGGCAAGGATCGTGACGATCATGCCGCGCGTGGTGGTGGCGTTCGGGCTGAAGCCGTTCTTGGAGGTGCCGTTCATCAGACCCTTTTCAGAGACGTAATTCACAGCATCTTCGTACCAGCTGCCAGCCGGAACATCCGTGAACGAGGAACCCGTGGTGGGCTTGTCGTCCTTCGGCTTGCTCGGCGTGGTGGGCTTCGACGGAGTGGGCGGTGTAGGCGGTGTAGGCGGATTCGGCTTATCGTTCAGCTTGTCATACGCTTCCTTGCAGGCAACGAGCTTGTCGTGATTCTCGACATAACCCTTTGCAGCTTCGGACAGATCTTCGTATGCCTTCATCGCCGCGTCGATGGCATCCTTGTCGTCAAGGGTGATATCGTCGGGATCGGGCAGTGCATCGATCAGCGCTTCGACCTCTGCGGCGGCCTTCTTGGCAGCTTCTTCGTCCTTGACCTGTTCGTATGCCTTTTCGGCAGCTTCGAGCGCTTCGAGGTACTCCGGATACGCCTTGCTGAAGAGCTTCTCCTGTTCCTCGTTCAGAGCGGCGTAAGCCTTGCGGGCTTCTTCGATCTTCGGGCCGCTTTCAGCGGTGACCTCGCCGTCCTTCACGAGCTTGCCGTTTTCGAGCTTCACCGTGCCCATGGCAAGGATCTTGTCCGTGACCTCCGTGAGCTTGTCCGCGTTTGCAAGCTCGGCAGCGACCAGATCGAGATCTGCGACCGCCGCGTCCAGCTTCGCCTGATTGGCAAGCGGATCGCAGAGAACGTCATCAAAGACGTTCATGTAGATGCGGCTCGTTTCCAGCTTGTCATCGCCGGACTTGTAGGTCTTGTCGGCGGAGGCATCCTTGTATTCCTCACGCATCTGCGCGATCTTGTAGGTCAGTTCCGTCTTGTCGCCGGAATCGCCGGTGATGCTTTCCTGACCCCATGCGGAGTTATCCGCATTGAGATCGGCACCATAGCCGTAGACCGTGAACTGCCAGCGCATGACTTCACCGTCACGCATTCTCCAGCCCGCAGCGCCAACGCCGGGGAAAGAGGGCAGCTCGTCGTCATTGATGTTGCTGATGGAGTACATCCAGCCGGACATGTTGTAGTAGTCGAACTCGCCGAGATACTTGCCGGTCTTGTCCTTCTCGACCTGATCCCAGTCGATCTTGTCATTGCAGACGTCGAGGATGTACTGTGCGATCTTTGCGCTCTGCTGGTTCGGCCAGTAGACCTGTGCCAGATAGAAGCCGTTCAGGACGGAACCGGTGTTCATGTAGGCGTAGTTTTCTGTCGGCTCGCTCACATGCTTGACGGTGAAGCCCTTGAGGTCAAGACCGTACTTCTCCTTGATGTTCTGCACGATGGCGTCGGTAATGACCGTGCTGGCCAGCGTGTACTTGGTGGTGTGCACGATGGTCGGTTTGATCATGTAGCCGAGGCCGATGGTCTGTGCGTCCATCGACACGACCACATCGATCGGGCCGAGGACGAGGACGGGGATCGCGTTCATACGGTCGATAGCCGTGTTGAGCGCTTCGTAGATCGTGTCCTGCACCGCCTTGTTGATGTCGCTGACAGAATCGCTTGCGGGCTGCGGGTCGGCGATGGCGATGGCGTACTTGCCGTTTTCATACTCGGTCAGCACGCGCTGCCAGTTGGCTTCGCTGTAGTCGTTCTTGTCCATACGGGCAAGCGCCTTGTCGAGCTGCTCAAGCGCCTTTTCGCGATCCTCTGCCCAGCGGTCGGAAGTCTTGTCCGTCCACTTGGCATAGAGCGTCAGGTTTGCGGCGGGAATGACGGGGTTGGCATAAAGCTTCGTGAGACCCTCGTCGGTGTACCAGCCTGCAAAGATCATGCCGCTCTTCGTCGGAACCGGCATCACGAAGCTGCTCCACGCCTGCCCGGTGATCGGGCTGACGGCGCTGCCGCCGTTGGAGTTGAAGGTTACGGTGTATTCCTGCGCGTGGAGATACAGGGAGCCCTTATCGCCAAACAGCAGGGACACGCCCTCGCCAAGGCTTGCAATGTAGGTCGGGGTCGTCGGGCGCTTTTCGGTCTCATTGGTGCCGCCGATGTCGAACGCATCGACGGTGTCCATCAGCGTCCACTCGGAGCCGTCCGCGCGAACCAGATAGTTGCGGCCGCTGCCCTGCACCAGTGCATAGACCTTGCCGTCGCCGCCGAAGCCGACCGTGCGGACGATGGATTCGCCGTAGCTGCCGGGCTTGAAGACGCCGTTCATCGTCCACGTATCGCCGAAGATTTCCTTGGTGATCTCGGGATAGGTGGCCGCCGTCGTGCCGTCCGCGTTCAGGATGGCGTAGCCGCCGCTCGTCAGCTTGACTGCCAGTGCGCCGTCATAGCGGGAACCGAGCAGCTTGCCGCCGAGGTCAACCTGCGACCACGCATCCGAGATGCCGCTGCGCACATCGTTCAGCTTGTAGACCGTTCCGTTCGTTGCGGTGGCGTAGGCCGTGGTCTCGTTGACCTTCTCGAAGGTGTCGAAGCTGAGGCCGTGCAGCGTCCATGCATCGCCGTCGTAATAGGCGTTTTCCGTCCAGATCTCGTCCGAGGACAGGATGAGAACCTTGTTGATATCGCCGTTGGTGCTGGGGTACTTGTCCTTCTTGAGAACATTTTTGGTTTCCCACTTGCCTTCCGCTGCGTTATACCAGCGGACCTCATAGGAGACCGTGCCGCCCTGATCGCCGCCGGCGGCATGATAGACCTTGACGAGCGAGGTCAGGTCGTCCGACGTGCCGCCCACGCCGAGGGCGACGCTGACGAGCGCGAGGTTGTCGCCGCTGGTGTTCAGATCCTCCATGCCGGGCACGCGTACAAAGTCGGTCGTGCCGCTGCTGCCGACGTACTGGTACACGCCGCCGATACCGGCCACGTACAGCTCCATTGCGCCGGTTTCGGCGTTCTGGACGGCCATAGCGTCATAGATATCGGGGTTGTACGGGCCGGGGTCGGAGGACGAGGTGCGGCAGTTGCGCGGGGTGGTCAGATAGGTCAGCGGGAGACCCTCCGCGCCGTAGGTGGTCTGGACGTCCAGCGTGCAGTAGTGCTTGTCGCAGCCGTCCGTATAGGCGACAGCCGTAATCTTTGTGACGTCCGCAGGCCACGGGTCAACGGTAATTACCGCACGTGAGCCATCAAAGGCCGCCTCACGCCAGCCATCACCCTCGCTCTCGCGTTTTGCCAGCAGTGTGGCTGTTTCGGCTTTGACCGCAGCTTCGTCACCGCTGTAGAGTTCAACGGTGCTGTGCGGGAGTGAAACAGCGGAAATGTTTTCATCAAGTCCGACACTCACCTGCACGCCCGTGCCCGCGATCAACGGACGGCTGCCTTCTTCCTGCTTTGCCATCCACGAGCCGCCGCCCGCGCTCATGCCGGTGATGCCGGTGATCTGCCACGGCAGATAGTGCGCGACATAGTGGCGGTCTTCTGTCACCGTCACATCAAGCTGAGCTTTGTCTGATCGGAAGCTGGGATCTTCGTCACAGCTCCAATAGGAGACCGTATAATTTTTGCCGTCCAGTACAGCGCTGTTTGCGGTCAGTGTCCATGTGTCGTCCCATTTCCGTACTGCCGTTACAGCATCTGTACCATTATTCTGCGCCAATCCCTCCGGTTCGCTGGACACTGTTGCCTGTTTCCACTCGCGGAAGTAGGCCGTATAGGTTTCGTCCGCTGTCAGCTTGACCTTATGCGGATTTTCCATGATCTTCGAGCTATCGCTTTTAACAAGCCAGTAATCTAAAGAATATCCGTTTGATGCCGTTGCTGTAAGATTATATGTGTTTTCTTGACCATCAATCGCGGTGGCTACGGCAGTGCCTTTTGAAGAATCACTGCTAATCACAGTCGCACTATATTGATTTCCGCTTCCAGAAAAATTTGGCTTTATCGTCCAAGTACCGGCCTGCGAGTTTTTATTGATAGTAAGAATCAGCTTTGACGCAAAAAGTGCAGCGCGAAGATATTTGCCATCCAATTTATATGTATTGGCGGAACCTCGATTTTCACAGGTCTCGCCGTTAATATCCCAATTTGTTACTGTTTTGGATGCAGCAAATTCAATCGTAATTACAGCTTTCGCTGTAGCAGGTGCAGCATATACAAATTGGTTTTTTACCCCAGCAGTAATTGTATTGTTTCCGTTCTTATCTGCCACTGTTACGCTGCCGACGGTTATATCCGCAGCTTTGCATTCAGATAGGTCAATGATTAAATTGATATCTCCTTCTGCCGCAAAAATAGTGGTTGAGAAAAGCGACAACAGCAATGTAACTACCAGAATAGCAGCAAGTAATCTATTCTTCTTAATGTGGTGTCACCTCTTCGTTAGACAAAAAGGGGCATCCATACATATGTATGGGTGCCCCTTTTGAATTATTTCACTACATACAGATGATCGTAGTCATTGCCGAAGACAATGATGCCATTGTCGCAGGCCATGCCGCCCAGCGCATAGGTGTCCGATCTGGACGCCCACTGCTGCGTGGCGGTCGAGCCGTTATAGCTGTAGCAGAAGCCGCGGCCATTGCTTGCGTTCGTGTTGAAGAACACATAGTCCGTACCGGTGCCGTCGCCCTTTACCACGATGGAGCACTGGACAGGGAAGTTGTTCTTATCCGTGACAGCGATAACATCCTTCACCGCATGCGTGGAAGCGCTGACGCACTGAACGCCGCCCTTGTTAAAGCCGGTGTAGACGCCCACATAGATGCGGTCGCCAACCTTGGTCGGCGTAGAGGTGGACGTGCCATCCAGCTTTGCGCTCCACTGGAACTCCGGTGCGCCAGTCGATGCGTTTGGCTTGTAGCACCACAGATAGCCGCCCTGGCTGGTGAAGTACAGGTAGGTGCCGTCCGTCATGATGGTGGAACGGACATTGCCTGCACCATCCGGCAGTGCAACGACACCTCCGGTTTCACCAAACTCGAGGTCATTCCGATAGTACAGGTAACCGGAATCACCGCCAAAGTAGATGTAGTCGCCAAGCTGAACAGCGCCAGCCCAGTAGAAGCCAGCCTCACCAGTGTAGGTGACGGTATTAAATCCAGCATTGCTGACATCTACCTGATAATACTGCATCTTGGTATTGCCGCTCCAAGTGCCAAAGTAGATATAATCGCCATAGCGGGTGATTGGAGTGTTGATCTGACCGTTGACCGAGCTGACCACAGAGGTCAGGGTCAGGCCGCTGGCATCCGTGCTGTCAATGCCGGTGATCTTGGTGACAGCGCCCTTGTTGGCGAACATACTGACGGATTCGATCTTGCCGGTGCCGTTCAGCGTGACGGTGATGGAGAGGGTCGCGTCGGTCAGGCTGGAAGCCGTGACGCTGTGGTTGATGTAGTAATAGTAGTCGTAGCCGGTGAGCTCACCGTCATCGTCATGGGTTTCCTGCTCGTAGATCTTGTAGTTCGTGCCGCTGCTGGCCTGCGTGGTGCTCAGGGTCAGGTTGACCGCCGTGCCGCCGCCCAACTGGATAGTCGCGGTGCCCTCGGTGGTAAGCGTGCCGCGGTCAGCGACGCTGGTGTGGCCGACATAGACCGGAGCGGAGACGCGGTTGGCCGCCGTCAGGAGGGTCAGGCCGCTGATGGTCACGGTGCCTGCCGTGTTAGCAGTCAGAGCGACCGGGCTGGAGATCGCAACGTCATCATAGACGGATGCGTTCGATGCGCCAATGTAGATCGCGCGAGCTGCGGTGTCCAGATACGGAGTGGACAGCTGGAAGCCTGCCGCCGCGGAAATCTGCTTGTGCCAGACAACGTAGGGCGTCGCTGCGCTGCAGTTGATCTTAGCCAGCTGGCCGCCGTAGCTGCTGTAGCCGTCGTAGAGGACGTAGGCGTAGGTAACACCGTCAACGGTTTCCATAACAGGAACGTTGTCGATGCCGTCCCAACCTCTGCCGCCGTTGGAGAGGTCGATGTAGCTGTTCAATGCCGTGGTTGTTGCCGTCGTCGGCGCGTTGGTGACCACAGAATTGTGGTTCCTATCGCTGCCGTAGACATCCCATGCTGCAAATGCCGTTACGCTAAGCAGCATGGCGAGTGCCAGGAGGATTGCTAAAACTCTGCTTGTCCGTTTCATACTTGAAACTCCTTTCGTTTTTCGCAAAGATTCGTTTCTCACGTTCTCCCGATACAGCCGAGAAACAGCGCTGCACCGGGATATGTCACAGCAGGAAAGAGGGTCTGCTGTAAACACCAGTTTTTCTGCACCACAGATACGATACCCATTCCTGCGCTCCCGCCCGCCGCGACGGCAACCGCGTTATCCGTTCCTTGGCGCGCTCGTTTCGCCGCGTCGCTTCGCCGGAACAATATAATCTCTCGCTGTGGCTATTCAATTGTCGATGCGATTCATCTTATTGAGACGAGCGAAGGCCCGCTGGTTTCGTGAAAGGGGGTCCCCCGGCTCTGTGTTCCCGCGCAGAGCCGGGGCCTTGCGTCATGCCGACGCACAATGAAGCGAATCTCAGGGGGATGAGACGCACATCTATCTGCAAATCTGTCCGTTCCAGATCAGCATACAATAGTTCTTGGCTCTCCCTCCGGGAGAGCTGTCGCCGCAGGCGACTGAGAGGGCTTGGCGCTTACTTGCCCTTGCGTTCAGCCTTTTCCTGCCGCATCTTCTCTTTATTGGCGACCTTCTTCTGCCGCTTTTCCCGCTTATCCTGCTCCCGCTGCCGCTCGTACTCCTGCTGGAAAAGCATGGTTTTCTCCAGCGCGGGATGGAACCGCTTGACGGCAAGCTCCTTTGAAACGCCGCTGGCGCACAGGGCATTGGCCCAGCCGTGGAACCGCAGCTCGATAAAATCGCCGCCGATCACTTCCGTCCGGCCGGGGATATGCCCGCACCATCTGCGGCATTTGCACAGATACTCGGCCAGCTCGTCCAGCGACGCATTTTGGTTTTTCAAGACAAATTCAACATTCTTGTTGGCAATCGCAACAAGCGTGCGCTGGGTCAAAACTTTTTTCAGTGCGCTCATGTTTTCTTCCGTGCTTCTGTACGGGTTCATCGCTGCACCTCCTCGCCGGAGGTTCCAGCCGTGTCTTTCTCGGCCATCCGTCTTTGTGCTACTTCGTACAGGTCACGGACGATCTTGCGTTCTTTGAATGGGGGTGGATTCTTCGTGTTGGTCATCTTGCCGCTGTAGAAGGAGCGGAGCGCCTTTGTCCACGTGCCGAAGCGGTACTGGATATACTCCCCGCCGATCACCTCTACCATGGCCGGAGGATGCCCGATGTCCTCCATGCAGCTCTGCAAATACGCCGAGAGCTGCTCCAGCGTGTCATTTTGATGCTCGAGGATGAACTGCACGTTTTTATAGGCGATCACGCGCTCAATGCGGCTGTAGATGATCTGATCCTGCCGGGACTGCTGTTCTGCGTAATTCTGATCCATGGCGTTCCTCCATCTCAATTCCGAAATAAAGGGCCGTCCTCTCTCGCGCCATGCGCGGCGTGAAAGCATACGACCCCCTTGGATGCAAAAAGGCGTCAATTTTATCACATAAAATTGACGTCCCTGCTTCTTCTGAGTTTGATAGAAGGTGGTTCGTCCTAAAACCTCAGATCATCCTGCCGGTTTCCCAGCTTGAGGACAGCGATTCTTCTGACTTGTGATCTGGCGGGCAGTTTCCTGCTCGCCGCGTCCGCTTCTTACCTTCTCATGGGGAAATCCCCACAATGGCGCCCTTTCGGGCAGGCGGCCTTTCAGCCGCTTCAGAAGCGTCCTCTCACGCACAGCTCCGGGCGAATAGCTTGGCGCACCATGTACGCATTACCTTTACTCTTTCACCGCAAGCCCGGTCCCAGCGGCCGTGACTTACGATTACATATCCTCGGATGATGATATTTAGTTGTATGTTTCTGAATGGACTTCAAAATCTGTGGTATCCTAAACCACATGCACGGCAATAAGATTTTTCGTGAAGCGTTCCACTTTACGAGACAGCCAGAAGCCCGATATTTTTTGTTTCCATTTACTATTATACAGGCAGAAATGAAAATGTCAATTTGATTCTCCTGATATTTCGTCATTTTCTAACGCAAATTCTAACATTAGAGTTCCGTAAATGAAAGAAAACGAAAATATGTAAACCAAGAACGGGTGGTTGCTGCGCGAGATGCCTCGCATTTGCCGTCAAAAATGTGGTAAAGCTGAAAGGTGGAGAGCGCTTGGGACGATGGGGAGATAATATCTATCGCAGAAAAGACGGCCGCTGGGAGGGGCGCTATATCGCCATGCGTCTGCCGGATGGAAAGGCAAAGTATAGGTCTGTCTATGGGCGGAACAGAACCATTGTAAAAAAGAAGCTGGTCGCTGCGATACAGGCGCTGCCAAAGGAGTCTGTCAGTTCCTGCAGCCTGACGGTAAAAGAGCTTTTCGCGCAGTATCTGGCGCAGGCCGATATTAAAGTCTCCACGCGCACCCGCTATCACTTTCTGCTTGAGCGGCACATCCTTCCGCATCTCGGCCATGTCGCTGTTTCTCGCCTGACGGCGAAAGAGCTTTCCGCGTTCCTGCTGCGTATCAAAAAGGATGGCCGATTGGATGGGAAAGGCGGTTTGTCTGCAAAAACGGTACGGGATATTGCCGTCCTGATCAAAACCATGCTGCGTTTTGCCCAGCGGGAATATCACTGTGCCTGCGATGCGTTGACAGCGCACCTGCCGACCTGTACGCAAAAGCAGATCGAAGTGTTTTCCGATGCTGAGCTGGCCGTGCTGGGAAAAGCCCTTTTACCGTCAAAGAAAATCAGTGTTGCAGTCATGCTGGCGCTGTATGCAGGTCTGCGCGTGGGCGAGGTCTGCGCGCTTCGCGCCGGGGACATCGATGCGCTCTCCGGTACGCTTTCTGTCAACCGTGCCGTTCAGCGGATCACGTTGAACGGAAAATCGCAGCTTCTGGTGGATCGTCCGAAAAGCGAAAGCTCGGAACGGGTCATTCCGCTGCACCCTGAATTGCTGCATTTACTGCAAGAACTCACCGAAAATATGTCGCCTGATGCTTATATTATGACCGGCCGCACAGACCGCCCGATGGATCCACGCACCTGCCAGTATCAGTTTACCGTTATTTTGAAGCGCTGCGGTCTGCGGCACAGGGGTTTCCATGCCTTACGGCACACGTTTGCCACACGATGTGTTGAAGTCGGCGCGGATATCAAGAGTGTCAGCACCATGCTCGGCCACGCGGATATCAAAACCACGCTGAAGCTGTACACGCATCCGTCTCTGGAAAGCAAGCGCCGCTGTATTCAGAAAATCAGTTTTCTGGAGCTTGGTGCATAATACAGGATTGCTCTGCCCGTCGATGCTGCACGGCATCGACGAGCTTTTGTATGCTTTTTTACCGTCAAAAATATGGTCACGCTGCGGCGGGATGTCTGTAATTGCAGGCATCCCGCCGCTTTTTTCGTAAAGTGGAACGCTTTACGAGAATTTTTTATCCTGGAACAAAAACGGCATCCATCAGGTGCAATGCCTGCGGACGCCTTCTATTGACAGATAGACTCTGTCGGTAAAAGCAAACCGTTGACAAGGCAGCGCTTCCAATTCCATGCGCAGGCGCGTATCTGGCTTATCTCCCGCAGTCGGAGCTTCACAGTGACCGGTTCGTGGGGACTTTCACCCCGTTCCGCATTAAGTCAATTCCCTTTAGAAATGGACACCTGAACAGTCTATTCTTTTTTCTTTTATTTTACTGCATTTTCCCGGAAAATGCACGAGCTATTTCTGAGCATATAACTAAGTCTTCAATCGCACACGGCCTCAGTCCATGCAGATGACAGCCCATCAAAATATGCATACGTTTCCGGTGTCAGTTCCTTGAGCTGCTCCAGTGTCCTTGTATTGCCAGAACACCAGTACGCGAAGAACTCTGCGAAGTATTCCAAGCTGTTGCTTTTCGCGTGCTGCTTCATCGGTGCGGATGCGGCTTCGAGCGCATACAAGTCCTTATGCTCCTGCGGGAATCCCATTGTGCAGTCGAGGAAGTGTCCGAACTCATGCAGGACTGCGCTGGCCTCGGAAACGTAGATCCGCTTTTCTGTGTACACCGCCGCACCGATACAGTTCACGCCGAGCTTGCGGCTGAGCTCCGTGAGGTACTCCGTGCCTACCACGAACGTCCAGCCGTTTTCGTTGAAGGCACCGAGGATCGGCTGTGGAACTTTGCGGAGTTCCAGCAGGAATGTGTTCACATTCCACTGCGTCAGGTTTTCGACCGTGATCGGCGTATCGGGCGGTACAACGGTCAGCGGCTGCGTCAGGACCGCATGAAGAAGCTGCGCGGCTTCGGCGCGTGTGACGAGATCCGCTGCGGTCTTGTTCTCAGCACAAAGCCCAAGCTCTTTGCCGACACGCAGGGCGTTTTCACTGATAGAAAGCCAGTCAAGACCGTAAAGCGTTGCGTCATAGAGTGGGATTCCGGCTGCCGCGAATGCAGTCCGATAGAGTTCGCCGCGGCAGATAAATCCGTTTTTGTCACTGAGTGCAGTCGGCTCCAGCCAACCGCTGCGGATGGCGGTCTGAACGGCATTCGTGCCCGCTTCCTGCCACGAAGCGCCTTCCAGTTCAGTGTCAAGCGCGCGGCAGAGCATCGTTGCCCATTGGCTGACCGTGATCTTCTCGTTCGGTGCAAATCCGCCGGATGCCGTTCCTCTCAGGATACCGGCATCGGCAAGATAAGAAACAGATTCCGCATAGGTGGCTTTCTCGGATACGTCCGTGAAGCTTGTGGAAAAAGCAAAAGCCGGTACCGTCAGCAGCATCGACAGCACCAGCAAAATAGCTATGAATTTGATTTTTCTCATAGAATTTTTTCCCTTCTAAATTTCAGATTTCTTCTTTCTGTATTGGTTCTCAGCTAGAGTTGGCCCTTCAAGCTGCGCCGTGGTGTCACGGCGCTGGTGACAG
>OLPI01002950.1_pt1 | contig 12611 bp, 20 predicted proteins | sample 1672361 | NCBI WGS metagenome assembly OLPI01 (sample SAMEA3136675, study PRJEB25190) | human gut metagenome
CAGCATGGACTCGCCCCGCACCCGCAGGGCAAAGTACTCCCCCTCGCGTCCGCCGGTGTCGAAGGTCAGATAGTCCTCAATGCACTCCTCTGCCAATATGGGGCTGCCCGCGGCCACGCTGCCCACCACGGGGATGCGGTCCGCCGCCGGTGCCGCCTCCTCCTGTACCGGCGCGCCGTCAGGCATCTCCCCCTGCATGGGCTGCGCCAGCGTCAGGGCCCGGCCCTTGCCGGCCCCCTTGGTCAGCACGCCCAGCTCCTCCATGTGCTTCAGGTGGAAATGCACCGTGGACGGCGATTTCAGTCCCACCGCCTCGCCGATCTCCCGCACCGAGGGAGGATACCCCTGCTCCCGCAGTGCCTGGGCGATGTAGTCGTAGATCTTCTGCTGCATTCTGGTCATCTTCGCCATAGCCATGCCCCTTTCACGCGCCCCGTGTCGGCGCAGGTCCGTTTTTTTGTATGTGCGCCGCGTCCGCTGTTCTTCCGGCTCTATTATATCACACCCTTTCGCGCATTGCAACATTTGTTCTATTTCTTTTTGCAGTTTTTTCTGAGGCTGCAGCAAAGACGACCGTGAAGTAACACAAAAGCAATGAAAGAAATCCCGTTTCAACGGGCATTTCACTCTTGACAAGGACCGACGGTATATAGTATAATGATTTTCGCTGACACGGTGACATAGCCAAGTGGTAAGGCAAGGGTCTGCAAAACCCTCATTCCCCGGTTCAAATCCGGGTGTCACCTCCAGACAGAAACCTCGTAACCATGCCGGTTACGAGGTTTTTCTTGTGCCTGTTTTGGGATGAATACCCCTTAGTGTACCCCTTACAGATTTTTATACCCCTTCATGCAGGAAACGGGCAAAAGTAAGAGTTTCCGTTTGTTGGAAACGGCTGTTGGAGATCCGTACATAAAGAACAGCGCCGGGATTGCTCCCGGCGCTGCTCTTTAATTGTTCCCGCCCTGCTTTGCCTGCTCTGCTGCCTGCTCCTGCAAGGTCATAATGAGTGCTTCATAAACAATGCGGCTTGCGTTCATAAATCCCATGCAAAACGCCTCGCTGCTGATCCACGCCATTTTCTTTATCGTTGGCCACTTTTTGAATGATCCCTCTGCACCCTCTGCCTTTTCCATTGCTGCGGTGTGTTCTCCGATTTCCACCAGAAGATTATAGGCGGCTTCCTCGTTCATCTCCGTTTTTGCGCTTTCATAAACTTTCAAAAGCTCGTCATCGGTTGGGATCTCCAAATCAATAATTCCATTGAAGTCGATTTTCATTTTAATTTCCTTTCAGTTGTAAATGTGCCCTTGCATTTATTTGCGGGAGGCGGTACACTATATTTACCGGCCTCCCTGTGGTGGTTGGTGGTTACGGCTCTCTGTGCCTTGCTTTGGTCGGCGGTGGTACAGAGGGCTTTTTTATTGCGTCCAGTAGTGTCAGCAACCAGCGGGTAAGCTGGATCGCTCCTGCCACGGTTATAATGGCTTCCATCATGCGATGCAGAACCGGCGGGCGGTGGTGGTCTTGGTGAACTGCGCCGTCAGGTCGGGCAGCGCCTTTTTCAGTGCGGTGCGGGAAGAAGTCACAGCCTTATAAGTCACTTTCCAATCCGTGCCGTTGAGGGTATCCACGCCCTCGGCGTCCATGTGCCGCTTGATGCTGTCTGTGATGCTCTCCATCTCTACGGCCAGTTCGTCGGCCATGCGGCGCAGCTCCCGCAGCTCCTTGATCTTGCTGTCCATGTCGTTGATACTCATTTTTTGTTCCTCCATTCGTTTTGTTGAGGCCGGGTAACGTCTGGAATGTATTGAGCACTCGAGGGGCTTTTCACCAGTATGTCTGTCACCCGATTGTGGCTTGTTTGGAACCGCCCTGTTTGGTATGGTCTTATTATGCTATATAGCAAGCATATATTCAATAGACAAAGCCAACAAATATATAGCAAGCATATTGTATAATTTGTATATAGCAGTCATATAAGAGGTGTGATATAATTTTGTATATGATCGGAGGTGAACTATGGGCGATAAATACACTGACGCGCAGAAAAAAGCGTCAATCAAGTATCTGAAAGAAAAAACAGATAGCATCCAGATTCGGACAGCAAAGGGGACAAAAGATCGTTGGAGAGCTGCGGCCGAAGAACGCAGCAAATCTCTAAATCAACTGATTGTTGATGCTGTCGAAAAGGAGATTGCTGAATAACACAGTTGCAAAGTAGCATGGCAAATAACACTATAAAGCTACACAACATAACATAAGCACACCGCTCAACCCATTTACTTATTAGGAGGTTTGCTTATGCAGTATTCACTTTCCACGTTAAGAAGAAAGGCCCACGAAGCCGGTTATTCGTTCCAGAAAGGCTATCAACGGTACAACCATGATGGTTGGGGGTATGTTCGCAGATGGGACGGTGAGTGCACCGTTGGGTATCAGATTTTTGATTACCACACCAATCTTCTGGTTGGCTCGTCATACAACGACATTCACGACCATGCTATGGGTTTTGAGGAAGCGGTGTCGCTTTTGAAAGAACTCTGCACGGAGCGCGGTGTTGCGTTTTAACCTTCACCGCTAAAGAATACTGAAGCTATGCTATTGCAAAATAGAGGAGCGGCGTTTTGAGCGGCGGCGCCGATCCTTTTTTATTCATCATAACCCACGCAGAAGCCCGTAGCGAGAGCGTGAACGGCTTTATTAACCGGGCAATCACTCTCTGGACTATGGAACGGGACAACGGCGCTCCTGCGGCCTCTGAGGGGCATTTGCAAAGCAACTAATTACAAGGAAAAAGAGGACTGCACGACTGTGTGCAGTCCTCTTTTTTGCTACTTAGATTTCAGCCAGATTCACGCCGATGCGCGTACCCTCCGCCTTGTTCAGACGGTACACGACCTTTCCCAGCACTTCCTTGTCCAGCACCAACACGGCTTCATTGCTGCCACCGTAGCCGCTTTCCACAAGCGCTTGTTTGAATGCCTGCACCATCGTAGCAAGGGTCGTTTCAATGTTTGTCCCGGACTTCTGATCGCCCAGCACCGCCATAAACTCCCGGTTCGGAGGAATGACCGCGCCCTGCGCCAGACGAGGGATGTGTACCTCCGGTATTGGCGGTATGCCACGAAATTCAATGCCGATAAGATCAAGTCCCTTTGCAAGCAAGCTGTTTTCCAGCAGGGAATTGAGCTTGCCAATGAGCCAGTTAACGCCCTTGATAATGAGATTTACAGCGCTTTCCAGTATCATCACAATGCCATTCCAAATGCCCTTGAATACCTTTTTGATGCCTTCCCACGCCTTCGTCCAGTCACCTGTAAACACGCCGGTAATAAAGTCGATCAGCCCTCCGAGGATGTTTTCCTTGAAGTTTTGGCAGAATTCCTCCAGATTGCCTGTAAGGCCGAGAACAGCCACCACAACGGCGGCAATACCGGCAATGACAAGAGGGATCACACTTCCGGTCAGGAAGAAAAACCCAAGCCCGGTAGCTACAATTCCGGCAATCAAAAGCAGAGTATTCTTGAGGTTTGCGCCATTGCTGATAATGTCTTTAAATGCAGTCACTATCATAGCTGCGCCAGAAATGACCAACGCGATACCCGCGCCGACTTTTCCAAAGGCTGTATACAGGCCGAAGGCTGCCGCAGCGGCACCAGCAAGAATTTCTGTAAGGTTTCCCCAGAAGCACAGAAAGATCTATGCGGCAGCAAATTGACACACTCTTTAATGCCCCTGTGTGTGAAGCGGTGTTCGGGGCTGATCCCATTTTTGCGTTGTCCGGCGGCTGCCCGCTGTGGTTCAATCTTCTGGAGGGCATTATCCACACACTGTCTGTTCCGCCTACTACTGAGTGCAGGCGGATCATGAAGAGATATGCGGCCAAACGCCGCTGAAAGTGAGGTGTTTCTATGGCAAACGCTGACGGCTCCGTCGTTATCCGGGTGGATGCCGACGACAAAAAAGCAATAAAGAAACTTGACAATGTCGCGAAGAAGGCGAACGACGTCCGAAAGGGCTTGGACGGTAAAAGCATCCTGATCAATACGGATGTTTCGCAGGCTGAAAGAGAAATTGACCGTTTGCGGACAAGCATCGGTAAACTGGAGGAGGATATTCGCGTAAAAGAGCGACTTGCGCTTGAGACACAAAACGCTAAGGCTATGGCAAGGGTAAGAAGCAAGATGGCGATCGATTCCGGCGATGCTGCCACCGCACAAAAGATGGCAAAAGAATGGGACAGGCTGGATGCAAAAGCGAAGAGGTATGCCGAGCAGATCAACGAAGCCCAAGTACGCCTTGACGTTGAAAAAGAGGCTGCGGGGAACATTGCGCAAGCCGTTTTAAAGGCGGCGGAAGAAACAGGAGAAGCCTCGCGTAACGCAGAAAAAATGAATGCCGCTGTCAAGAAGGCTGCCAAAAGTGCAGAGGCATTTGGTAAGCGCATCAAATCTGTTGTGCAGGGAGCGTTGGTATTCACCGTCATTACACAGGGGCTTTCCAAACTGCGTGACTGGATGTCCGATGTGGTATCTACCAATTCTGCGGCAAGCGCTTCCATCGCCAAACTGAAAGGCGCGCTGCTGACGATGGTTCAACCGCTTGTACAGGTCATCATCCCGGCCTTTACCACGCTCGTAAAGGTGCTTACAGCGGTAGTCTCTGTCATCGCAAACGTTGTATCCGCGCTGTTTGGCACTACGGCAGCAGAAAGTGCTAATGCGGCGAAATCTCTAAATGACCAAAAGAACGCCTACAAGGGCGTGGGCAGTGCGGCAAAATCCGCCAGTAAGCAGCTCGCATCGTTTGACGAGATAAACAAGTTGAGCGGAGAAAGCAGCAGCGGCGGCAGCTCTGCGGACATCGCCCCTGATTTCAGCTTTATGGATTCTATTTCTGACAGGCTGAAAAATATTGCAAAGGACGTGGCACTTATCGGTGCCGGGTTCGCTCTTTGGAAAATCTCTGAGAAATTGCCGGGCATGCTTGGAGACATTGGAACAAAGGTTGCCGGCATTGCCATAGCCATCGGCGGTCTGCTTTTATTGTTTGACGGGCTAAAAGATGCGTGGGAAAACGGTGTCGATTAGATAGGTCATAGTAATCCGCAGAAGCGATGCCCTTAGCACGGATCAGGCGGCGCTGCTTCTTGTCCACCGCGGACAGGGTATCAAAAACCCTGCCCGCAAACTCCGCGCTGTCTGGATCAATGGATACAACGATTTTCTCGTTGATGTCAAATGTCTTCATAGCTGTGCCCTCAATAGTCGATAAACACGCTCTCTGCCGTGCCGTTGCCGGAGAGCCACAGTGCAGCATGCAGGCTGTTCGGATCACGGGCTGCGCTGCTTGCATCCCGGCAGAACCGGTCAAAGGCGTCTTTGCGGGCCTGTGCGCCGATGGGACGATCTGCCGTCAAGTTCCAGTCGCGGTGCTTCTCGCTGTACTCCGCAAGGAGCTGCAGCATGGTTGCATTGTCGCGGTGCTTGTCACAAAGCGCCTGAAACTGCGCCGGATCAAAGTGGAAATCGGCTTGCAGTAGCTTCAAATCGCCCTCGTCGATCTTAGTGCCGTCGGCAATGTTCCACTTGTCAACGGCGGCATGGTGCGCGAGGCGGTCGCGCTCGATCCGGGTATTGACCGTACCCAGGGCATCGGCGCGGGCGCGGACGAGTTCAGCGAACTTCGCCTCGGCATCTGCCGGGGCGATCTTGCCGGCCTTTCTCTCTGCGGCCAGTTCCTTCTCTGCTGTCGAGATTTCTTCAAGAGTTTTTACGCACAGTTCAACGCTTTCGCGTACAGATTTTCCGAAATTCATAGTTTCTCCTTTCAAACGTCAATGATTATTGTTGTTTCGCAGGCGGCGCAGAATTGCTGCGCCTCGCCCAGCGTGTTACAGAGCCGTGCTGGTTTGCCATCGCCGCGGGATGCTATAAATCCATCTTCTGTGGGTAGGATAACGGCCACACCGGGGCGCTGTAAGGTCAGCTCCTCCAGCTTCTCCAGTCTCCCGCGAATAGTTCTGATGCTCATTTAATCTTCACCTCTTGCACGTTCGAGATTTTCAATGCGCGTCAGAATATCGTTGACCTCTGTCAGTTTGAGGGTGCTTTCAATGACGATCCGCGCAGCGTTTGTTTTTGCCGCCGGAGGTGCCTCCGCATCCTGCATGACCTCCTCCAATGTTTCAAGCGCCGGGCACAAGAGCTGTTGTGCCTTGCGCGTTGCATTTTCTGTCAATTCTTGGAAAGCGGCGCGGTACGCGTCACAAAATTCATCGTTTTGGAAGTAGACGCGCAGCGTCCGCGATGTGAGGCCGCATTTCCGGGCAGCATCTTCACGGGATGGACTGGACAGCAGCGCTGCTATTGCCTTCTGTTGGTTTTGCGTCAATGCCATTGGCTGAAACCTCCTTTCTCGGAAAATTATGGATTTTTGCGGAATAAAGCGTCATAAAGTCCGAAAGGCTCATTGTCACATGCCACGCTTCATGGCTTCTGCGGTGGAATACGGCGGGTATACCATCACGGAAACGCTTGCTGTCCCGCAATGCCTGCGCCATCCATTCTGAAAGCCTGACTTGCTCGGCTCTTTTGACCTCGATATGTATTCCCGGCAATCCCACAAGATCGGGAACATCGCCAAAGGACATAGAGCCGCCGCGCTTTGTGGGATACCCATATTCGCGGAGAATAGCGGCAAGCTCCCTTTCCCCGTCCGCGCCTTTGCGCTGTGACCGCTTCCCGCCTTTTGCGCGGCTTGCAAGCCCTGCCTGTGAGCTTTTATTTTTCTGCGGCATTGTTTTACGCCTCCTTCCATTCGGCGCGTCCTGCGGCTTTCTGATGGCTTTAATAGCACACTTCAAAGAACCGCATCGCCCTAATCTTGCCGGAGAAAAAATGGCAAATGTTATAGTCGCAGTTGCGATATTTTGTTCTAAAGTGCTGGTCAATCAGCGCCGGGTAGTCAAGCGGCGAAACATCCTCGCAACAGTTCCCTTCGTTCTCCGCACTAAGAAATGGCATAATTCGGCAAATCCTTACGATTTGGTCTGCCTTAATCGGCGGATGCGGGTATCCCATGACCTGCTCATACTTCGAAAAGAAGTATTTGAACACCGACATGCTCTCTTCAAAGGAATACGGAGTTTCCGGATAAACGCTTGCGGCTATGTCCTCGAACTTCTCAAAATCAAAAAGCAAAGATTATCGTCTCCTTCCGAAAGGGAGAGGGTGGCATGGTGCGCGAAAGCGCGCCATACCCTTCTACCCTCTTACAAGTCTATATCAATTCTGTTTCTATTTCTGTTTCTTCTTCTGTTTCTGTTTCTTCTTCTGTGTCGAGCGTTATCGGTCGATATCGACCGATTTGTTTCTCTTGGCGTTTACGCGCTGTTCATATCGCTGCCATGCCTCTTCCATGTCAGGGAAGAAAGCAGAAAAGGCGATTTTCTCCAACGGCTGCAACGTGTCGGGGATCTCACAGGTTTCCAGATACTCCCAACAAGCAAGAAGGACATTGACCGCAGTTTCCGGCGGGAGCTGCTTTATAAGCTGCCGCCGTTCAATTTTCAATTTGAACCACGATGGGTGTTTTTCTTTAATTTCAGGCATTCCAACCCTCCAAATGCTCCTGGCCAGACAACCGGGCCAACGTATCCTCCGCAATACGGGACACTGCGGCAATTTCCCTGGAACGCCGGGACATCGAACGGATAAACCGGCGCACGTCGCTTTCGTTTTCCGGAAGGAAATAGCCATGTTGGCAATCAGACAAAATCAGTACTCCGGCCTTGCGTTCTTGCTGGATGCGGCGGCGAAGGGTGCGTTCATCTTCGCCGGTGAGCTGCACCAGCTCCCGCAGTGTCAGCGCGTTTTCTGCACCCACATGAAGGAAATCAGAAATCAGTGGATTTCCTTTGCAGCGTGTGATAGAATTTGATACGGGAAATGCGGTCGGCAAACCTTTTCCCGCTGCCCTTGTCGGTGCTGAAACACCGGCAGGGGCTTTCTCGTTTTTATGCACCCTCGCTCACCCCCGCCTGCTGATTTAACCAGTGCTTGAACGCATCCGCCGGAATGCGCGTACACCCGCCAATGTGGGCCACGGGAAACCCCGGTAATCTCATCCAGCGATAAATCGTGGGACGGGATACTTCTGCCACCTTTGCTGCCGTTGTGGGGCTATACGCTAAAGTGTTTGTTGCGCTCATCATCTCACCTCCTGCGATAAATTTCGGATAATCGCAAATACCGCGGCTTTTTCTTCGGCTGACAGTTCCTTGCGGAGTTTGCGCGACAGACTACAATCCGAAATGCCCAGTGCGTCCGCAATTTGCCAGAGCTTAACTCCATTGCCTGCTGCTGTGCGCCGTACATCCACGTTATACAACCAATTCACCTCCTAATCCTCTTGACGAATGCGCTCTAATGTGTTACGATGTACTTGAAAACGCTCTTGTTGTTGCGCTTGTGCTCATTATAAGCTAAGATTACGACATTGGCAATAGATGGAACGCATGTTTCAACAGGTGTGTCATAATTAGAGCGTTTACTACTGGAGGTGTACATATATGGAGCGCAAAGGAAATAGGCTGCCTATCTTTACAAAACGGTTTCGTGAACTGCAAGACAAACGTTCAAACACTGATTTTGCAGATTTCTTAGGTCTATCTCGGCAAACTGTTGGTTTTTACTGCAATGGTGACCGACTTCCCGATGTTATTACCCTTATACAAATCGCAGAAAGATGTAACGTATCGACAGACTATCTTCTTGGAGTAACAGATATCAAATCAACTGATGTTGATATTCAAAAAGCCTGCGGCATAACGGGACTATCTGAGGATGCTATTTATATTTTGCAAGACTCCTTTAATACCGTAGATGCATTGAATGTAGTTCTCTACGAAAGACCGTTTCGAGATTTGCTGCTATGTTTGTACTCATATCGAGAGTCGGTTATTGCAGAAAGCATTTATAATCGGATACGCAATGGAACAGCTACAGCCGATGCGTCAACTGTCGCTTTTAACTCCATTTTAGAAAATTCAAATTTGCCAGAGGATTTTGTTGATTCATTTAAAACTCACCTTGCTTTTTGCAATGCTGATGATATAAAAATTTCAACTTTTGATTCGACTTTTTGCCCCGCAGATATTTATGAACTGTACGCAAGCAGAAGCCTTAAAACTCTAATGGATACTCTTTCTGGTGATGCCCGTATTTTTGCTGAAATATTAGTTGCGGATGCGGGCATTAATCTTCCTCCATCGCAATTAAGCCAAATCATTAATGGTGATGGTACAAGTGAAACGCGGAATTTTTAATTTGATATAAAACAATTTTGCGGAATATATCCTCAATAATAAAAACCGCCCCCGATGCTGCGAACACCGAGGGCGGCTATAAGGGCAGTAAACTTGCGGAGCCTACTGCCCTTCCATATTAACACAATATAGGAGGGAAAATCAATGCCAAGAAAATCAAATACCCGCGCCGCACAAGGAGCTGGAAGCATCCGCCAGCGTCCAGATGGAAAATGGGAAGCCCGCTTTATTGCCGGGCATGATCCCGGCACCGGTAAACCAATCCGCAAATCCGTCTACGCAAAGACGCAAAAGGAAGCCCGCCAGAAGCTGGCACAGGTGATTGCCGCTGTGGATAACAAGGCATACCGTGAGCCATGCAAGATGACGTTGGGGGAGTGGCTGGATATTTGGGCGGATACCTATCTGGAGGGGGTCAAACCGCGCACGCTCAAAATCTATCAAGACGACATCCGCCTACATATCAAGCCGTATCTGGCCGCTGTGAAGCTGGAGGAGCTTGATACACACATCGTGCAGAAATATTTTAACAAGCTGCTGACCAGCGGCAAGAAGATTCCCAAGCGCGACGAGCAGGGGAAGATCGTCAAGAAAGACGGGGAAACGGTTTACACCACCGCGCCGCTTTCGCCCAAAACGGTGAAAAATGTTCACGGTGTTTTACACGGAGCGTTGCGGCAGGCGGTGATAAACCGCTATATCCCGTTGAATCCGGCGGATGGCGATTTCTGCAAGCTCCCAAAGGGCCCGAAGCAGGAGATCAAGCCTTTGGATGAAACGCAGATCGCGGCCTTCCTGAACGCGATCAAGGGCAACAGCTACGAAAACATCTTTGTCGTGACGCTGTTCACCGGTCTGCGTCAGGGTGAGGTGCTGGGCCTGACATGGGACTGCATAAACTTCGATACCGGCGTGCTGACCATCAACAAGCAGATGCAGCTCCACCAGGAGAAGGGCATGACCCCGTACCAGTTGGTTCCCACCAAAAACGGCAAGACCCGCACCATCACCGCCGCACCCTTCGTGAGGGAGCACCTGAGGCGTCAAAAGGTGTGGCAGACGGAACAGCGGCTCCTTGCTGGCCCTCTGTGGCAGCATAGCGGCCTTGTCTTTACAGATGCACAGGGAAACCACCTGACGAAGCCGACGCTGTACAGGGCGTTCAAACGGGCCGCCGCTGCCATTGGCAGGCCGGATGCCCAATTTCACGATCTGCGCCATTCTTACGCAGTTGCCGCGATCCGCTCCGGTGACGATATCAAGACGGTGCAGGGGAACCTGGGCCACGCCACCGCCGCCTTCACGCTGGACGTTTACGGCCATGTGACCGACCAGATGAAGCAGGCCAGCGCCGACCGCATGGAGGCGTTTATCAAGAGCGTGTCGGGGGAATAAACATTATTTCAGTTCTGTTGCCCTCAAAGGTGCAACAAGCTGCCAAATGGGTACTTATTTTGCCGGATATCCTTTCGTACTTGCCCAATAACTATCATTTTGTTGACAATTTGCACAGAAAAAAATCTTAACATTGTTAGAAATGACACTACCCATTTTGAGTACTTTCGGATATACTAAGGATGACAGGAGACATGAGCTTCTGCCTGAACGTTGAAGCGGTTGGCGTTCCGATTGCGTTGGGCCGTGGAGTTCTCGGAGGGGTTTTGCAACAACCTCAAGTCGGATAGGCTGAAAGGCCGAAAGAAAATGCAACGAAGGAGCCCTGCCAAAACAGCAGGGCTCCTTTTGTTTACATCGATCAAACGAAAGAGAGCATAAGGGATGGATGATATACAGTCTGCGGCCCTTGCGATAGAGCAGCTGAAGAATTGCGTATACGAGATAACTTTAGGACGTAAAGGAAAACTGACTAGGATCATACTTGCGTTTACCGAAGATGACCTTCATCATTTGGCGGGCCTGCACAAGCTTGTCGATATTGAACAGATCCGTAGTGGTAAGCGTTCACGCATCTACGAAAGCATTTTGTCCGGAACAATTACAGGAGATTTTCTGAAAAAGAGTGCCAGATATCACGAGATAGAAGCAAGAATCCAAGCCCTTGTGTATCTCGAAGATATGCTTGATGGTGACCAACTGTACTTTAAGTATGATCCGCGGAAAAAGGCATTTTCACGAATCGAAGCGGACTATCTGGTCTCTGGCAAGGCAAATAACACGCCGGTATATTTGTTTCTTGGCAGCAGGAGCGATGATACATATTACTGCCGGTCTTTTTTTCCGCAGGAAAGAGTGGACTACGCAGAGGGACTTCCCAAATATACGCTGCTGCGGAAGGTCAAAATCAATCAGGCAGACGGTACACGGATAGTCCAGTTTGACCGCCTCTCAGAATAGATATTTCTCTTTTTCGTACCCCTTACCGTACCCCTTACAGCTTTTACAACATGATACAGCATTTACAGCCCAAACCCGCAAACCGTTGGAAATACAGGCTTTTTACAACAGCATGATACACCATGTTACAGCCCCTTTCCAATTCAAATCCGGGTGTCACCTCCAACCAAAACTCCCGAAACGCCTGTGTTTCGGGAGTTTTTTCATGCCCGGAAACAGGTTTTAGCCTTGTTTTCAGCCTTATGCGGAGCGCCCTGCCCGTTGAGACCGTTGAAAAAGGAGGGGGACGGAAGCTTCCGTCCCCCTCCTGCGGTATTGGTTCTATTCTATGCAGACAATTCGCCCGTCCGTGTCGTTTAGCCCAGCTTTGCCCACGTCAGGGGGCCGACGATGCCGTCCACACCCAGACCGTTGGCCTTCTGGAACGCCAGCACGGCGGCCTTTGTCTTGCTTCCGAAGATGCCGTCCACGCTGCCGCAGTCAAATCTTCACGCTTCAGAATTGGCGCTACAGTCACGCCCAACGGCGAAACGCACTACGAGATACGGGCGCCCGACATCGATGTAACGGTGAATCCGGCCGCCGGCGACAGTCTTGACACCGTCGCGCTTACGCTGCCGTATGCGGACACCGGCAAGCACGCCTATACGCCGGACTGGTCGAAGCTTCCCAGCGGGCAGACTTGAAACTACAGCAGCTCGCCCAATGTCAGTGAAGGCTCGAACGCAAAGCTTACTACATTCTGCTGGCAGAAAGACGCTGGCGGACGCGGGGCTGCTGCCCTACGCGGTAACGGCGCTGATAAGCTACACCGGCACCGCGGCGCTGCTGCGCCGCCGCAAGCGTGAGGCCTGACGCGGCACCGCCGAAAAGAAACACCACCCAATGGGTGGTGTTTCTTTTCGGCGGAACAAGCAGGCACCCC
>OLPI01002951.1_pt1 | contig 12611 bp, 8 predicted proteins | sample 1672361 | NCBI WGS metagenome assembly OLPI01 (sample SAMEA3136675, study PRJEB25190) | human gut metagenome
TAATACGCTTGCTCATATTTCGCTGTTATCAGTTGCGATCGCCGCCGTTATCACTAAGAAAAATGCTTCTTATCGCAGCGTGAAAACTTTAAAACGCCTTGCTTGATAATTTTTAAAACCGAAAATTTTTTAATTTCGCCGCAAGGCTTGTTTGCTATACCATTTTTTAACCTTTATTTGCTTTTATTGCTTCATTTGGCTTTGTTGATATTTTATTTACTTTTTATTTCATATGTTTTGCACCTCTCTATGGGTATAAAAGAATTATAGCTTTTTGCGGCAAAAATGTCAAGAAATAAAAAGCCGCTCAGAAGCGTTATATTGTCACGCTTCTGAGCGGAAAGTATTTGTTTTACTTTTCAATAAGGCTTTCGCCGGTCATTTCGCTCGGCTTTTCAAGACCCATAAGGTCTAAAAGTGTGGGAGCAAGGTCGGCAAGACGTCCGTTTTTAAGCTTTTTATCATTTTCTCCGATTAAGATAAGCGGAACAACATTGGTTGTATGTGCGGTAAACGCATTTCCCGTTGTATAGTCAACCATCTGGTCGGCGTTTCCGTGGTCGGCGGTAATCAGCGCCACGCCGCCCATTTCATTAAGTGCGTCAACAACCTTTCCGACGCAGGTGTCTACGGTTTCAACAGCCTTAACTGCCGCGTCGAAAACTCCTGTATGACCAACCATATCACAGTTGGCGAAGTTTAAAACTATAACGTCGTAGTCGCCGCTTTTGATTCTTTCAACAACCTTTTCGGTAACCTCGGGTGCGCTCATCTCGGGCTGCATATCATATGTTGCAACCTTGGGCGAGTTAACCAAAACTCTGTCCTCGCCGTCATAAACGGATTCTACGCCGCCGTTGAAGAAGAACGTAACGTGTGCGTATTTTTCCGTTTCGGCGATTCTGAGCTGTCTTAAGCCCTTGCTGCTTATATATTCGCCAAAGGTATTTTTAAGCGATTCGGGTTTAAAGGCAACCTCAACATTCGGCATAGTCGCGTCATATTGCGTCATACAAACATAAAATGTTTTAAAGAACTTACGCTCAAATCCGCTGAAGTCAGGATCAACAATTGTTCTTGTTATCTCTCTTGCGCGGTCGGGGCGGAAGTTAAAGAATATAACCGAGTCGTTTTCGCTGATGGTGCCTACGGGCTTGCCGTCCTTTTCGATAACGGTGGGGACAACAAATTCGTCTGTCACTCCGTCGTTATAGCTTGCTTTTATTGCGGTAACGGCGCTGTCTGATTTGTTTCCCTCGCCGAGAACCATTGCGTTATACGCTTTCTCTACCCTTTCCCAGCGGTTGTCTCTGTCCATTGCATAGTATCTGCCCATAACGGATGCGATATCACCGACACCGATTTCGCGAATTTTTGCGACCAGCTCTTCCGCAAAATCAGCGGCAGAGGAGGGAGGAACGTCACGTCCGTCAAGAAATGCGTGAACGTGAACCTTATCGATACCGTTCTTTTTAGCCATTTCAAGCAGACCGTAGAGGTGCGAGTTGTGGCTGTGTACACCGCCGCTTGAAAGCAGACCCATAAGATGAAGAGCCGAGCCGTTTTTCTTGCAGTTTTCCATAGCGTCGCAGAGAGCGAGGTTTTCAAAGAAGTCACCGTCAGAGATTGACTTGGTGATTCTTGTAAGCTCTTGATAAACGATTCTGCCGGCGCCTATATTGGTATGACCAACCTCAGAGTTTCCCATCTGTCCGTCGGGAAGACCAACGTCCATACCCGAGGCGTGAACGATTGAGTGAGGGCATTCCTTCATATATTTATCAAGATTGGGCGTTTTTGCGGCATAAATTGCATTTCCGTCGTGGCGCTCGTTTATGCCGAAGCCGTCCATAATAATCAATGCATACGGTTTTTTGTTCATATATATCAATGCCTTTCTGTTTGAATTTAGCTTAATTACTCAGCAGCGCCGATGATTACGGCAAAGTCATCGGGCTTAAGGCTTGCGCCGCCGATAAGACCGCCGTCGATGTTCGGCTTTGCGAGAAGCTCTGCCGCGTTGCCTGCGTTCATACTGCCGCCGTACTGGATACGGATTACATCGGATACTTCTGAGCCGTAAAGACCCTTTACGGTTTCGCGGATTATGCCGCAAACCTCGTCAGCCTGGTCAGCGGTAGCGGTTTTGCCCGTGCCGATAGCCCAAACAGGCTCATAAGCGATAACTACTTTCTTTGCGTCCTCTGCACTTACACCGAGAAGAGCAATTTTTGTCTGACGGCGAACGGTATCGTCCATTATTCCCTGCTCGCGCTCGGTAAGGCTCTCTCCAACGCAAACGATAGGCAAAAGACCTGCTGCAAGAGCGGCTTTTGTTCTGAGATTAACGGTTTCATCAGTCTCGCCGAAGTACTGACGTCTTTCCGAATGTCCGATTATTACGTATTTAACGCCTGCTTCGGTCAGCATATTTGCGGCAAGCTCGCCCGTGTATGCGCCGCTTTCTTTAAAATGTACGTTTTGTGCGCCTACGGCAACGGAAGAACCTTTTACCGCTTCAACTGCTGCGGGAATGCATATAGCTGTGGGGCAGATAACAACATCGCATTTTGCGTCTGCCGACTTTGAGGCAATAGCTTCAGCTAGGGCTTTTGCCTCGGACGGAGTTTTGTTCATCTTCCAGTTACCTGCTATAATTTTTTTTCTCATTATAAATCAAACCTTTCTGAATATAAATTATACATAATTGACAGCTGCCCGAATCGGGCAGCTGTATACATCATATTATTTCTCGTCAAGAGCGGCAACTCCGGGGAGTTCCTTACCCTCTAAGAATTCCATTGACGCACCGCCGCCGGTTGAGATGTGAGTCATCTTGTCACCGAAGCCAAGCTGATTAACCGCCGCCGCGCTGTCGCCGCCGCCGATAATTGTTGTAGCGTCTGTGTCTGCAAGAGCCTGAGCAACAGCGATTGTACCCTTTGCAAGAGTCGGGTTCTCAAACACGCCCATAGGTCCGTTCCAAACAACCGTTTTTGCTGTCTTAACTGTCTGAGCAAACAGTTCTCTTGTCTTTTCGCCGATGTCAAGTCCTTCCATATCAGCCGGGATTTCGTTTGCAGGTACGGTTTTAACTTCGATTTCAGCGTCGATAGGATTCGGGAAGTCTTTGGTAACAACCGTATCGATGGGCAGAAGAAGTGTCTTGCCGAGGTCTTTTGCCTTTTGCATCATCTCTTTGCAATAGCCGATTTTTTCATCATCGACCAATGACTTACCTACTTCGTAGCCGTTAGCCTTCATAAATGTATAAGCCATACCGCCGCCTATGATAAGTGTGTCGCACTTGTCAAGGAGATTGGATATAACGTTAAGCTTGTCTGCAACCTTTGCACCGCCGAGTATGGCAACCAGCGGACGAACGGGGTTGTCTATAGCGTTGCCGAGGAAGTCAAGCTCCTTGCCGAGAAGATAGCCTGCTGCGCAGGGGCTTAAGAACTCTGTAACGCCTACTGTCGAGCAGTGCGCGCGGTGAGCGCTTCCGAAAGCGTCGTTTACGAAAACTTCTGCAAGAGAAGCAAGCTCTTTGCTGAAGTTCTCTTCGTTTTTGGTCTCTTCTTTTCTGTATCTTGTGTTCTGAAGAAGAACAACATCGCCGTCATTCATAGCGGCAACAGCGGCTTTTGCCTGCTCGCCGACTACGTTGTCGTCTGCGGCAAACACAACCTCTTTGCCGAGATGCTCTGACAGTCTCTTTGCAACGGGTGCAAGAGAAAGCTCGGGCTTAGGCTCGCCCTTGGGCTTGCCCATATGAGAGCAAAGAATAACTTTTGCTCCGTCGGCGATAAGCTTTTTAATTGTGGGAAGAGCGCCCTTGATACGGGTCTCGTCGGTGATTTTACCGTCTTTAATCGGAACGTTAAAATCGCAGCGTACAAGAACCTTCTTGCCCTTTACCGAAATGTCATCAATTGTTTTTTTGTTCATTTTGAATTCCTCCAAAAACTATAATTTAACTCTCCGTTGCCGGAGCTGATTTTATACAGGTTACAGTAAATTATTTTAAACATTGTTAACCACTTAACATTGTAACCTAATTTGCTAAATTTATCAAGTGCTTTGAAGAGATTTTTTTAACTTTTTACAATTAATTTATAATTTAGTATATGAAAGATAAAAAATTCGGCAAAAAACAATAATTTTTCAAAAAAGTCTTGATTTTTTTGAAAAGTATGGTATAATTAAATAGTTGTCTTTAGTGTTTAATAAACTTACAGTTAAAGCATCTTACACGGAGAGGTGGTCGAGATGGTTTAAGGCGCAGCATTGGAAATGCTGTGTGCGTTAATAGCGTACCGTGGGTTCGAATCCCATCCTCTCCTCCAAAATTAAGAAAACCGCCTGTTTTAGGCGGTTTTTGTTTTATCTTATCTGTCCGTTTCCGTAGACTATGTATTTTTCAGAGGTGAGGGATTTAAGACCCATAGGTCCCCTTGCGTGGAGCTTTTGCGTACTTATGCCAATTTCCGCACCGAAGCCGAACTCAAAACCGTCCGTGAATCGGGTTGAGGCATTGACATATACCGCGGCGGCATCAATCTCATCAAGGAATTTTTGTGATGCGGCATAGCTGTTGGTTATGATTGCTTCAGAGTGACCGCTGTTATATTTATTGATATGCTGTATCGCCTCATCAATGCCGCTTACGATTTTTATGCCGATTTTTAAATCAAGATATTCGGTATACCAATCATCCTCGCTTGCGGGAGAGGCAATGTCAAACGCCTTGCACACGGTCTCGTCGCCCACTATACTTACCCCGCGCGAGGTAAGATCGGGCACGATAATATTCAGAAAGTCATCGGCGATTTCTTTATCTATAAGAAGCTTTTCTTCGGCATTGCAGACGGAGGGACGCTGAGTTTTTGCATTGATAACAATATTTTTTGCCATCTCCAAATCCGCGCTTTTCTCCACATAAACGTGACAGTTTCCTGTGCCTGTTTCGATTGCGGGAACGGTGGCGTTTTCAACCACAGCGCGTATCAGCCCTGCTCCGCCGCGCGGAATTATTACATCAAGATATTCGTTAAGCCGCATAAGAGCGGTTGCGCTTTCGCGGCTTGTATCTTCGACAAGATTTATGCTGCCGACGGGAAGCCCCGCGGCATAGCCCGCGTTTTGCATAACGGTGCAGATTGCGCGGTTTGATGCAAAAGCCTCTTTCCCGCCGCGGAGGATTACGGCGTTGCCCGCCTTTATGCAAAGACCCGCCGCGTCGGCGGTTACATTGGGGCGTGCCTCGTATATTATTCCTATTACCCCGATGGGAACGCGTACCTTTCCGATTTTTAAGCCGTTGGGACGCTTTGTCTGACTGATCATCTCACCTATCGGGTCGGGCAGAGCGGCGATCTGTTTAAGACCTTCAGCCATTGAGGAAATCCTTTCTTCGGTAAGCAAAAGACGGTCAACAAGACCGCTTCGCATATTATTCGCCTTTGCCGCGGTGACGTCTTTTGCGTTTTCTTTAAGAATATAATCGGATTGGCTTACAAGAGCGTCGGCTATATTTGTAAGGGCGTTGTTTTTTGCGTCGGATGACAGCTTTGCAAGACCGTATGACGCTTCTTTTGCAAGCTTTCCTTTTTGAATGAGTTCTTCCATATAATATATCAGCCTTTCTGCATTTAACAAATTTTGTTTTATAAATAATAACATATTTTATATTAATATGCAAGCAAAATCGGTGTGCAGCATTAATATAAATAAAATTTTTGATATTAATTATAAAAGTTGCACAAAACAGAGATTTAGCCAAAGGCAATTTTTTAATTTTTATATATTTTTTTCATTATATCTTGCATAATTTTAAATTTATGCTATAATATTAAGGAAACGCTATCAGTCTGTCGTTTTTTAGCGGTTACGGCTGAAATGCGGCAGATTTTAATAGAAATGAAAGGAGCAGACACTATGAAATATTCAAGTGAAGTAGAAAGTATGTGTCCTCTTGCTAAGGGCGCATATCACGGTCCTGCACCCATTCCGCAGGAGGGCAAGTGGGATCAGGTTAAGGAAATCAATCAGATTTCCGGTTTGACACACGGCGTTGGCTGGTGCGCACCTCAGCAGGGAGCCTGTAAGCTTACCCTTAATGTTAAGGGCGGCATAATAGAGGAGGCTTTGGTTGAGACAATCGGCTGCAGCGGTATGACACACTCGGCCGCTATGGCATCTGAAATTCTCGTCGGCAAAACAATTCTTGAGGCGCTTAACACCGACCTCGTTTGTGATGCTATCAATACTGCTATGAGAGAGTTGTTCCTCCAGATTGTATACGGACGTACTCAAACCGCTTTCTCGGAAGACGGTCTTCCCATAGGCGCAGGCCTTGAAGACCTCGGTAAGGGTCTTCGCAGTCAGGTTGGTACAACCTATGCGACAAAGGCAAAGGGCCCGAGATATCTCGAGCTTGCCGAAGGTTACATAACAAAGGTTGCCGTTGACAAAGAGGGTCAGATTATCGGTTACAAGTTTGTACACCTCGGCAAAATGATGGAAATGATTAACGCCGGTATGGACGCAGGCGAGGCTCTCGAAAAAGCAAGCGGTCAGTACGGCAGAGTTGATGACGCGGACAAGCTCATCGACCCCAGACACGAATAAGGAGGGTTTTGAAGATGGCATTATTTGAAAGCTATGAAAGAAGAATTGACCAAATCAATGCAGAGCTTGCAAAGCACGGAATCTCTTCTATTGAAGAAGCAAAGAAAATCTGTGACGACAAGGGCATTGATGTATATAAAATGGTAAAGGATATTCAGCCTATCTGCTTTGAAAACGCTTGTTGGGCATACATTGTCGGTGCGGCAATCGCAATCAAGGACGGCTGCACAAATGCGGCTGACGCGGCTGAAAAGATTGGTCTCGGCCTCCAGTCCTTCTGTATCCCCGGTTCTGTTGCGGATGACAGAAAGGTTGGTATCGGTCACGGTAACCTCGGCGCAAGACTTCTGCGCGAGGAAACAAAATGCTTTGCATTTCTTGCGGGTCACGAATCATTTGCGGCTGCAGAGGGTGCTATAGGTCTTGCAAAGAGCGCTAACAAAGCAAGAAAAGAGGACCTTCGCGTTATTCTTAACGGCCTCGGCAAGGATGCGGCTCAGATTATTTCAAGAATCAACGGCTTTACCTATGTTCAGACAAAGTTTGATTACTTTACCGGTAAGCTTAACATAGTTAAGGAAATCAAGTACTCTGACGGCGAGCGTTCAAAGGTTCGCTGCTACGGTGCCGACGATGTACGTGAGGGTGTTGCTATTATGCACCACGAGGGCGTTGATGTATCTATTACGGGTAACTCAACAAACCCGACTCGCTTCCAGCATCCTGTTGCGGGTACTTATAAGAAAGAATGCATCGAGCAAGGCAAGAAGTATTTCTCTGTTGCTTCGGGCGGCGGCACGGGCAGAACCCTGCACCCCGATAATATGGCGGCAGGTCCTGCTTCGTACGGAATGACTGATACTATGGGACGTATGCACTCCGACGCACAGTTTGCGGGTTCTTCATCCGTTCCGGCTCACGTTGAGATGATGGGCTTAATCGGCGCAGGCAACAACCCGATGGTTGGTATGACTGTTGCTGTTGCCGTTGCGGTAGAAGAAGCAATGAAAGGCTAATATACTATGATACAGGGAACCGTTTTTCGGTTCCTTGTATTTTTTTAAAAATTTTGAATATTTTTATTGAAATATAAAATACGTTGTGATATACTATATACAATAATTAAATTTATACTTTAGAGTTTTATGAAAGAGGGTAAAACAAGTGAAAATCACAGTAAATAAGACAACAACCCCTAAGGAAAAGCCGCATATGGACAATCTTCCTTTCGGTAAGATATTCTCTGACCATATGTTTGTTATGGATTATACGGAGGGTCAGGGCTGGCACGATGCAAGAATAGTTCCGTACGCGCCGATTTCTCTTGCTCCGGCGGCGATGGTTTTCCATTATGCGCAGGAAATTTTTGAGGGTCTTAAGGCGTATAAAGGCAAGGACGGTTCCGTTCGCCTTTTCCGCCCGTACAAGAATTTTGAGCGTATGAATCTTTCGGCTGACAGACTTGCCATTCCTAAGGTTGACGTTGATTTTTGCGTTGAGGCGCTTAAACAGCTGGTTGAGCTTGACAGAGACTGGATTCCCGAGCAGGAGGGTGCTTCGCTTTATATCAGACCTTTTATTATAGCAACGGACGAGTTTTTGGGTGTAAGCCCTTCTCAGACATATAAGTTCTTTATAATATGCTCGCCCAGCGGACTTTACTATCCCGAGGGTCTTGACCCCGTTAAGATTTATGTTGAGGATACATATGTCCGCACTGTTAGAGGAGCAACGGGCTTTACAAAGACCGGCGGCAACTATGCAAGCAGCATTAAGGCACAGGTTATTGCACACGAGAGAGGATATTCTCAGGTTCTTTGGCTTGACGGTGTTGAGCAGAAGTATATTGAAGAAGTCGGCTCTATGAACATCTTCTTTAAGATAGACGGCGAGGTTGTTACGCCTATGCTTAACGGAAGTATCCTGGGTGGAATAACGCGTATGTCTACAATAGAACTTCTTAAAAAGTGGGGAGTTCCCGTAAGCGAACGCAGAATATCCATTCAGGAAGTATATGACGCATATTGCGACGGAAAGCTTGAAGAAGTTTTCGGAACGGGTACGGCTGCCATTATTTCTCCTGTCGGCGAGCTTCGCTGGGAGGATTACGTTATGAACGTAAACGATAATAAAATCGGTGAAATTACACAGCGTATTTTTGATACAATCACCGGTATTCAGACAGGAAAGCTTGAAGACGAAGACGGTTGGGTTATAACCGTTGACTAACCTGATATCGGTTATTAGGTTAACCTTATCGATTTATATAAAGGCGCATAGTTTGTATATACACAAATTATGCGCCTTGTGCAGTATAATAAGGATAGGGTATGCATAATTATCAAAATACAACAAATTAAGAAAGGTTGAGCATTGTGAAAAGAGGTAGCGGTATACTTTTACACATATCTTCGCTTCCGTCTCCGTACGGAATCGGAACAATCGGCAGGTCCGCTTACGAGTTTATTGATTTTTTGGTTAACGCGGGGCAGAAGTATTGGCAGGTATTGCCCGTTTCGCCCACGGGTTACGGTGATTCGCCGTATCAGTCGTATTCCACATTTGCGGGGAATCCGTATTTTATTGATTTTGAAATGCTTTCGGAGTCGGGAAATTTAAAGCCCGAGGTCTATCAAAGCATAAACTGGGGTGATAATGCAGAGTATGTTGACTACGGCAAGCTGTTTGAAAATCGGTTCAAGGTGCTTAAGGCGGCTTACCTTGCCGACAGAGAGCAAATCAAAGACGAGCTTTTAAGCTTCCGCAGCAGAGAGGCTTACTGGGTTGAAAATTACGCTATGTTTATGGCGGTCAAATTCGACTTAAACTTTAAGCCGTATTGGGAGTGGCTCGAAGAGCTGAAGCTGAGACAGCCCGAGGCAATGACCAAAACATACAATCGCCTCTGCGATGAAATCGAGTTTTGGGTATATGTTCAGTACAGATTTTTTGAGCAGTGGGCAAAGCTTAAAGAATATGCGGGCAAAAAAGGAATTATGATAATCGGAGATATTCCGATTTATGTGGCTGAGGACAGCGCAGACGCGTGGGCGCATAACGAGATTTTGCAGCTTGATTCAAAAAGGCGCCCGATATGTGTGGCGGGCTGCCCGCCCGACTATTTTTCGCCGAAGGGTCAGCTTTGGGGAAATCCGCTGTACAACTGGAAGTATCTTAAAGAGACAAATTACGAATGGTGGATACTGCGCATAAAGTCAATGTATAAGCTTTGTGATAGTGAGGATAGACCACTTCCGCGCTTTTGCAAATTATTTTGCCATTCCTTTCGGCGATGAAGATGCAACAAAGGGCGAGTGGCAAAACGGCCCCGGAGCAGACTTCTTTAAGGTCTTAAAATCAGAGCTTATCAAAGATAAAATAATAGAGAGTGATGAGGATAAGCTTCCGATAATAGCCGAGGATTTGGGGCTGATTGACGATTCGGTAAGAGAGCTTTTAAAGGCGACCGAGCTGCCCGGAATGAAGGTCTTGCAGTTTGCTTTTTCATCCGATGCAAGCAACGAGTACCTTCCGCACAACTATGACAAAAACTGTGTCGCATATATAGGAACGCACGACAACAGCACTCTTGAGGGGTGGTTGCATTCCGCAGATGAGGGCGAGCTTGAGTACGCACGCAGTTATATGCGCCTGAATCAAAGCGAGGGCGAAAGAATGGGGGTTATTAAAACTCTGATGTCATCCCCTGCTGATGTTGCCATTGTTACAATGCAGGATATTCTTGCCCTTGGCGACAATGCGCGTATGAATGTTCCGTCACAGTTCGGCAAAAACTGGCAGTGGAGACTGACCCTTAACTGGGTATTTTTTGACGATACCTCAAAATGGATTAAAAAGATAACCGATACCTACGGCAGATAATTAAGGAGATACGTAAAATGATAATGATTGACGGCACGGTCGAAACCATAATTTATGAAAATAAAGAAAATGGATATACGGTTTGTGACGTTGCAAGCGCGGGACAGCTGATAACGATGACGGGGTATATGCCGAACCTAACCGAGGGCGAGAGAATCGAAGCGCACGGCGATTGGGTTACACATATGGAATACGGCGACCAGTTTAAAGTTGAATATTATGAAAGGCATATGCCGTCAACCGAAACCGAGATTGAAAAATATCTTGCCTCGGGGCTTCTGCCCGGAATAGGGAAGGTAACGGCAAAAAAGATTGTAAAGGAATTCGGTGCGGACGCGCTTGAGGTTATCGAAAAGACGCCCGATAAGCTTTTGATTATTCCGGGGCTTACAAAGAAAAAGGTTGATGACATATATAAAAAATATGTTGAGCTTATAGGTGTAAGAGAAACAATTATGTTTTTTCAGCAGTTTGGGCTTACTTCTTCGGCGGCGGTCAGAGCGTACAGAATATTCGGCGAGCTTACGGTCGATACAATCAAGGCAAACCCTTATATTATGGTCGGAGTGGTTGACGGAGTAAACTTTTCGTCCGCGGACGCTATGGCTGAAAAGCTTGGGTTTGAGAAAACTTCGTATAACCGTGTTTCGTGCGGAATAAAGTCACTTTTAAGGCAGATAGGCTATTTAAACGGACATACGTATCTGCCGCGGCAGTCGGTAACGGGAAATGCAGCATCAAGCCTTAATATAGAGCTTGAAACGGCTGAGAACACCGTTGCCGAAATGATTATGCGCGATGAGATAGTTCAGATAAATTACGGAGAGTACGATGCGATTTATCTGGCGGAATTTTACCTTGCGGAAAAGCGTGTTGCGCAGCGGTTGATTGAGATGTCGGGAATTGTTTTTGACACCGACGGAAGCGTTATTGACAAAATGGTGGAAGAGGTCGAGCGTAAAAACGGGATTCTTCTTGCCGAGGCTCAGCTTGAGGCGGTAAGGTGCGCATTTGAAAATTCGGCTATGGTTATTACGGGCGGACCGGGTACCGGAAAAACAACTATAATCAAAACAATAATCGAGCTGATGGAGGCGTCGGGTAAGCGGGTTATGCTTGCCGCGCCGACAGGCAGAGCCGCAAAGCGTATGACCGAGGTTTGCGGCATAGACGCAAAGACGATACACAGGCTTCTTGAAATTACCCCGGGTGAAAACGAGGTGGGAAACCGCTTTGCACGTAACGAGAACAATACGCTTGACTGTGATGTGCTGATTGTTGATGAAATGTCGATGGTTGATATTATGCTTATGGACAGTCTGCTTGCAGCGCTTTCACGCGGGGCAAGAATTATTATGGTCGGCGACAGCGACCAGCTTCCGTCTGTGGGGGCGGGAAACGTTTTAAAGGATATAATAGAAAGCGAAACAATATCGTGTATAAAGCTGACAGAGATATTCCGTCAGGCAAGAGAGAGTATGATTGTCGTAAACGCGCATAGAATCAACCGCGGCGAAATGCCGCTTTTAAATGATGCGGACAATGACTTCTTTCTTGTGACACGAGACGACCCGATGACTATCCCCGAGACGATTGCAGACCTGTGTGCGCGAAGACTTCCGCACAGATACGGATTTAACGGAATAAGTCAGATTCAGGTGCTTACGCCGACAAGAAAGTCGATCATAGGCGTTTCAAATCTGAATGCAATTTTACAGGACAAGCTTAATCCTCCGTCGCCCGATAAGCCCGAGTATGTTACAAACAGATGCGTTTATCGGCTTGGCGATAAGGTGATGCAGATAAAGAACAATTATCAGATGGAATGGACGAGACTCGACGGCTCTGAAAAAGGGCTTGGCATATTTAACGGTGATGTGGGATTTATCTCGGATATTTCAAAGAATGCACAAAAGCTTACCGTTATATTTGACGACAAGGCGGTTGTTTACGACTTTATGCTTCTTGACGAGCTTGAGCCTGCATATGCAACAACCGTGCATAAAAGCCAGGGCAGCGAATTTGACGCGGTTATAATGCCGATGTGCGAGACGCACAGGCTTCTTATGACGCGGAACCTTTTCTATACCGCTATAACA
>OLPI01002967.1_pt1 | contig 12558 bp, 8 predicted proteins | sample 1672361 | NCBI WGS metagenome assembly OLPI01 (sample SAMEA3136675, study PRJEB25190) | human gut metagenome
ACGGGCAGAAATTGCAGTATACCGAAGGCACACCGGCACCGGTATATCTGATGCGCACCGGAGAAGCACCTTTTGTTCCTTCCAAAAATAACAGAGAACGGGTCTCTTTTTTGGACTCTTTTCCTATGGAGTATCCGGGGAACGGGTTAGGAGACTACAGAGAGAGTGCTGTCTCCATCCGGACCGTGGGAGGACATGTGGGAGTGCAGCTAAATTACGTCTCCCATGAGATCGTAAAGGGGAAGCCCGCGCTTCCCGGGCTGCCTTCTACTTTTCCGGGAGAGGAGGATTGCGACACCCTGATCCTGCACCTGGAGGACCAGACGACCGGTTTGACGGCAGAACTGATCTATACTACATTTGAAGAGGAAGATGTGATCACCCGCAGTGTAATCCTGAAAAATACAGCAGAACAGCCGATTTATCTGACAAAAGTTATGTCTGCCTGCCTGGATCTGGACTGCACGGATGAAAAGTATGACATTCTTACGTTGCACGGATCCTGGGCGAGAGAGCGCCAGATGGAGAGAAGAAGTCTGATGCACGGCAAACAGAGTGTTGGCTCCGTGCGGGGAGAATCTTCCCATCAGGAGCATCCCTTTATCGCACTGCTTTCTGCGGATGCCACGCAGGATGCCGGTGAAGTCTACGGTATGCACTTTGTATACTCCGGCAATTTCCTGGCACAGGCGGAGCTTTCCCAGTTCGATTCCATCCGCATGACTATGGGCATTCATCCGGAGAACTTTGTCTGGAAACTGGAGCAGGGAGAAAGTTTCGCAGCACCGGAAGTCGTTATGACCTATTCCTCAGAAGGATTGAGCGGGATGACCCATCATTATCACGATATGTACCGTGGCCATCTGATCCGCGGCGAGTACCGTGATAAAAAGAGACCAATCCTGATCAACAACTGGGAAGCTACCTATTTTGATTTTAACACGGAAAAACTACTGAAGATCGCAGAGCAGGCATCAAAGCTCGGCATTGAGATGCTGGTCATGGATGACGGCTGGTTCGGACACCGTAACGATGACAGTACCAGCTTAGGTGACTGGAAGGTCAATGAGCAGAAACTGCCGGGGGGCTTAAAACCTCTGGTGGAGCAGGTCAATGCACTGGGGATGAAATTCGGTATCTGGTTCGAGCCGGAGATGATCTCCCCGGATTCGGATCTGTACAGGGAGCATCCCGACTGGGCCATCGCCATTCCGGGACGGGCAGGCAGCTTATGCAGGAACCAGTATGTGCTGGATCTGTCCCGAAAGGAAGTCAGAGATCATGCCTTTGAAAGCGTGGCGGCAGTGCTGCACAGTGCCAATATTGAATATGTGAAATGGGACATGAACAGGCAGCTGTCGGACCTTGGTAGCGTGGAATTGCCCGCGGACCGTCAGGGAGAGCTCTATCACAGATATGTGCTGGGTGTGTATGAACTGCAGGACAGACTGCTGCAGGAATTCCCGCATCTGCTTCTGGAGAACTGCTCCGGCGGCGGAGCGAGATTTGATCCGGGTATGTTATATTACAGCCCGCAGATCTGGTGCTCCGATGACATGGATGCCATTGAACGGCTGAAAATTCAGGAGGGCACGATGTTATTGTATCCGCTGTCCACCATGGGCGCCCATGTATCGGACTGCCCCAACCATACGGTGGGAAGAGTGACTCCTTTTGAGACCAGAGGTCATGTGGCACTGGCAGGCACCTTCGGCTATGAACTGGACATTACGAAGATCCCGGAGGAGGACAGACAGCAGATTCCCGCACAGACCGCCATGTATCACAAATACAACGATCTGATCCGCAGAGGGGATTATTCCCGGATTGCATCATTTTTGGAAAACGGTAATTATGACTGCTATCAGGTGACATCCAAGGATCAGAAAGAAGCGTTGGTAACCTATGTACAGGTACTTTCCCGACCGAACTTCCACAGCAGGAGAGTACGTCTGAAAGGCCTGGCACCGGAGAAACAGTATCGCATCGAGGAGACTGGGGAAATCTTTGGCGGCGACGTGCTGATGCAGGCAGGAATTTTGGTGACACCGATGTGGGGCGACTACCGGAGCAGACTGATCCACCTGGCCGAGGTGTAAAATTAAGGCAGTGACATGCCTTGACAAACGATTTTAAGAAATCTAATATGAAAGAAAAATTGAACATTTATCGGGAAATGTATAAAAAACAGCGATAAGGAGTACGAAATTATGGCAAAAGCAGTAAAATTGGCAGATATCGCAGAAAGAGTCGGTGTCAGCACGGTGACTGTGTCCAAGGCACTGTCCGGACAAAAAGGCGTCAGCGAGGAAGTCCGGGAGAAGATCCGCAGCATTGCAGAGGAACTGGGTTATCAGCAGCCGTCAGCGGCAAAAAAAAGTCAGAACCAGAAGAGCTACAATATCGGTATTCTGATCTCTGAGAGATTCCTTGATAAATATGAATCGTTTTACTGGCAGATGTATCAGTCGGTAGCCACCAGAGCGACAGCAAAGGAATGTTTTACCATGCTGGAAGTCATTGGATCGGTGGAGGAAGAGAGCAGCAGAATGCCGAAGCTGGTACAGGAACGCAAGGTGGATGGCATTATCGTCATTGGTAAAATGATGGATGATTACCTGCAGCATTTGAATACAGAAGCTGGGATCCCTGTGATCTATCTGGATTATTATAACGGAAGGGAAGCCAGTGATTCTGTGATCTCCAACAGCTACTACGGAACCTATGAGCTGACCTACTATCTGTATCGGATGGGACATCGCAAAATTGCTTATGTGGGAACTTTACTTGCCACCGAGAGTATTACAGATCGTTATTTCGGTTACCAGAAAGCATTGCTGGAACTGGGGCTGGAACAGAAAAGAGAATGGGTGCTGGATGACCGTCATATTGAGACCGGCAAGATCGATACCGTGAATATGCTGCAGATTCCCAAGGATATGCCCACGGCCTTCGTATGCAACTGCGATCTGACCGCCAGCTTACTCATCAAGAAGCTGAGAGAGAACGGATACCGTGTGCCGGAGGATATTTCCGTGGTAGGTTTTGATAACTACCTGTATCCCGGCCTCAGCGACATCCGCATTACTACGTATGAAGTAGATATGGGAGAGATGGCCAGAAGAGCCCTTCATAATATGATCAAGAAGATCACCAGTGATAATTATAAGTCCGGAGTTACCGTGGTGGAAGGCCGACTGGTACTGAAGGACAGTGTGTCTCACGTATAGACTGCGGTGCATTCTGCCTGTAGACGAAGGGTGTGACACCGGTGTGCTTTTTGAACAGGTGGATGAAATGATTGGTATTGTCGATGCCTACCATAGCCCCCACCTCGTGAATCGGATTATCCGTAGATAGGAGCAGTGATTTTGCTGCTTCTATTTTTTTCCCTTGAAGATATTGCAGTGGGGAAGTATGGAATGTAGCGGAAAATTCCCGACACAGACGGTAGCGGCTGATGCCCAAAGTCTGCTCAAAGTATTCTAAAGAGTGATTTTCAGCATAGTTTTCCTCAAAATCCGCTTTCATGGACAGCAGATAAGCAGGAATGGGCTTCACATCCCGGGAGACGGACAGGGCGGACAGCATCAGTTCTGCGAACATGTCGGTCAGCTCCCGGTGAAGCTGTATCTGCTCTGCAGGAGTCGGGATGAATGAAAATTTGGTCAGCTGCTGCATCCGCTGTGAAACGCAGGAGCCGATGGGAATCGGGTAACAACAGGTAAAAGCAGCCTGAAATATGCTATAATAAGAAGAAAGCTCCGCTCCACTTAAGAAAAACATTTGAAAACGCCACTTTCCCTGCAACAGCCGGAGGGAGAAGCCCTGACTGCAATCTAAGAACAACAGATGATCGTGATCCAGGACCACCTCACTGTCCCGGGTGGTAAGGAGAGCACTACCCTCTAAGGTGTAGAGCAGCAGATAAGAAGGAAATGGGTTCCATTCATAATAAAAGGGATCTGACAGGCGGAATTCTCCACCGGCCAGAGGCAGTAAAAAGCCTTTTTCTTCCAAGGATACTTTGTAGATCTGTCCCAGGAGGATCTCCGGGGAACGTTGTCCCTCCACACCGGAGGAAGTGTGCTTCAATGCATTGAGAAAAGTGGTGGAAATGTTCATACAAAAACCTTGCCTTTCCGCAATCTTCAAACTTCGGCTGCTTTAGCAGCTTGTGCAGGAACAAAACTTCATGTGAAAAATTTATTTTTCACACTAGAAACATGCTTTTTGAAAAAAATAATTAAGCTTAAATACATTATAAGCCATTATTTAAGCTGTTTCAATGACAAAGGATGCAAAGAAAACAAAATTAGTTAATTAAATCAGCTAATTTAACTCAAATTAATTACTTTAATTGTATAATATGTACAAAACATAGGCATAGAACTTGTGAAAATAGAAGATAATAACGAAAATAGCAAGAATAAGAGATTAAAAACAAGAATAGTTGATGATTAATTAATATAATTATATATAATTAAATTAAGTTACAAAACAGTAAACGCTATCAAATGTAGCAAAAAACAAGGAGGCTAAATCCTCTCCTCGTCAGAGGACTCGGATTTTCCTTCGGAAAACTAGGAGGATTTCTTATGAAGATGAAAAAGTTTTTAGCTCTTTCCACAGCATCAGTCATGGCACTGTCTATGGCAGCATGTGGAAGCACAGACAACGGCGGCGCCGCTGAGAGTTCTGCAGCAAGCACCACTCCCGCAACTGCAGAAGCTTCCAGCGAGGCTGCAGCACCTGCAGAGGTTACCAGCCTGAATTACGCAGAGCTTACTTTGGGTGAGGATTACACCGACATTACCACGACCATTAAGGTCCTGACTAACCGTACCGACCTGTTAGAGGACGGCGCAGCAGTTCCTTTCCAGACTTACATTGATGCATTCAACGAGATGTATCCCAACATCACTGTTGATATTGAAGGTATCACCGACTATGCAAGTGATACGCTGCTTCGTCTGCAGGGTGGTGACTGGGGCGATGTTATGTTTATCCCCGCAGTTGACAAGGCTGACTTAAGCACATACTTCCTTCCTCTTGGAACTACTACCGAGATGGACGGACAGCTTAACTACTACAACCAGATGTACGAAGGCACTGTATACGGTGTTCCTTACACCGCAGGTGTTAGCGGCGGTATTGTATATAACAAAGCTGTGTTTGAAGCAGCAGGAATCACCGAGATGCCTAAGACTCCCGAGGATTTCATCGCAGCATTAAAGCAGATCAAAGAGTATGACAGCTCTATCGTTCCTTTGTACACCAACTACGCAGCAGGCTGGGCAATGGGCGCCCAGTGGGATCCCGCTATCAGCGGCAGTGCTACCGGAGACAGCACTTATATGAACCAGAAGTTACTGCACACAGCCAATCCTTTTGCTGATCCCGGCGACGGAACAGGCGCTTACAACGTATACAAAGTAATGTACGATGCAGTTGCTGAAGGCCTTACCGAGGAAGACTACTCCACCACGGACTGGGAAGGCTGTAAGGGTATGATCAACAATGGTCAGATCGCTTGCATGGTTCTTGGCTCCTGGGCAGTGCCTCAGATGAAGGAAGCAGGCGACAATGCTGACGACATCGCTTACATGCCTTTCCCTATTACTTTAGCTAGCGGTAAGCAGGCAGCTTCCGTAGGCCCTGACTACAGCTTTGGTATCAATGCAGATGCATCTGAAGAGAACCAGGCAGCAGCACTGTGCTTCGTGAAATTCATGGCAGAAGAATCCGGCTTCTCCTATGACTGCGGCGGACTTCCCGTTGCTATCAAGGATACCAGATTACCGGACTTCTACGCTGCATTCAAGGGTATCGACTTCGTAGTGGATGAGCCTGCGATCGAAGGCGAAGAGGATCTGTTAAACGAGCTGAACGCTGAAAGTGGTCTTAACATCAACAACAACGGTGAGACCAAGATGCAGGAGCTGGTAGAGTGTGCAGCAGATGGCTCCAAGACCTACGATGAGATCATCGACGAGTGGAACGAAGAGTGGACTTCCGCACAGGAGAACTGTGGTGTAGAGATCCAGTAATTAATAGGTAACTAATTTAATCTTCTGAAGTGAGAGGGAACCATTTATCCGGTTCCCTCTTATCTAAGAGAGAAGGGTATGGAGATATTTCGATGAGTGCAGAGACAATGAAGAAAACAAAAAAACCCTTCAGCATGAAAAAATGGGTAAAGAGCAGGAACGGACAACAGACCATCGTCATACTGTCCTTCATGATCATTCCCCTGCTTTTGCTGTTCGTGTTCACCTATCTTCCTTTTGGAGAGATGGTAAAATTCAGTTTTTATAAAATGAAATATGCTACCCCGGTAGACAAAAGACAGTTTGTAGGATTTCGGAACTACATCGACGTATTTAAAAAGGATGAATGCTTCAGTGCTTTGAAGTTGAGCCTTTATTACATGGCAGGCGCAATGGTGCAGCTGGTACTTGCGTTGTACCTGGCAACGATCCTTAGCTTTAAGACCAAGTTTGGCAATATGTTCAAGGGATTCATGTTCTTCCCTTATCTGATCAGTGGTATTGCCATTGGATTTATCTTCAAATTCTTCTACACCAGAGGATTTGTATTCGATACGGTATTACAGTGGTGTGGATTTAACTTAGAAAGTCTTCCGTTCTGGCTGAAGGACAAGAGCGTTAACAATATCTCTTTGGTGGCTTCCTCGGTATGGCGTTATTACGGCAACAACATGGTACTCTTCATCGGTGCCATCATGTCCGTGGACTCCGAGATGTACGAGGCAGCAGAGCTGGACGGTGCCAATAAATTCCAACAGTTTATACATATTATTTTACCCAGCATCAAGACCATCGTTACGCTGAACGTGATCCTGTCTATCACAGGTTCCCTGAGTGCTTTCGATCCTCCCTACGTTATCACCAAGGGTGGCGGCGGAACCGCAACCTACTTCGTATTGATGGACAAGATCGCACATACCAACCAGCAGGTGGGTCTGGCGTCTGCTATGGCGGTGGTACTGTTACTGATCATTTTTGCAGCAACAATTTTACAAAAGCTTTTCTTCAAACTGGTATTTAGAAGCTCCGATGCGGATAATGAAGAATATACCAGAAGAAAACGGCTCAGAAGAGAGAGAAGATGGAGGAAGGAGGCAGTGTAAAATGGCAAAGATGAAAACTAACCACAAACATTACAGCGCAGGCGCTGTCATCTGGATCATCATTAAATATTTCAGCCTGGTATTTTTCTCCTTCGTGGCACTTTTGCCTATTGTATCCTGTGTCATCACAGCATTCAAGACCGATGCAGAATATCAGAGCACCAATGTTATGACCCTGCCGGAAAGCTGGCTGAACTTCCAGAACTTTATTGATGCATTTAACCGTGCCAATATGGGCAGAGCCTATCTGAATTCAGCGATCATCCTGGTATTTGTACTGTTAGGATCCGTCCTGGTGGGAACACAGCTCGCTTATGTACTGAACCGGTTTAAGTTTCCCGGCAACGGACTGATCCGCAGCCTGTTCCTGTTCGCAACCCTCCTTCCCGGAATTGCCATGCAGGTATCTGTGTACCAGATCATGAGTAACCTTGGATTTATCAATCATCTGTATGGTTATATCATTATGAGTATGGGTACGGATGTTATCTCCATCTACATCTTCATCCAGTTCATGGAAAACATTTCGGTATCGTTGGATGAATCCGCATTTATTGACGGAGCCTCCTATTTTACCATTTACTGGAAGATCATTCTTCCGCTTCTGAAGCCCGCTATCGTAACTTCGATGGTGCTTAAGGGAGTAGGCGTATATAACGAGTATTATTGCGCCAGTCTGTATCTGCAGGACAAGAGGACTCTCGGTGTGGTAGCAACCTCCCTGTATACCTTCACCGGACCTCTTGGCAGCAAATACAATCTGATCTGTGCAGGTGTACTGATGTCTCTGCTGCCTGCATTGATCGTATTCCTGCTCTGTCAGAAACAGATTTACAGTGGAGTCACCTCCAGCGCTGTCAAGGGTTAATACAAAGGAGAGTGTGGAACATGAAAAATGCGGAAACAAAGAAAATGAGAGAAGAGACCAAAAAGCATCTGACCGAAGGAATCATTCCTTTCTGGAAAGGGATGCGGGATGACGAGTTCGGCGGTTATTACGGTTTTCTGGACTACGATCTGAATCTGGATAAAAAAGCAGAAAAAGGCTGTATCCTGAACAGCAGGATCACCTGGTTCTTCTCCAACGCATATACACTGTTAAAAGACGAGAGTCTGTTGGATGAAGCAAAGCACGGCTACGATTTCCTGAAAGACCATTGTCTGGACAAAGAATACGGCGGTATCTACTGGTCCCTAAACTATGACGGAACCCCGAAGGATACCACAAAACATACTTACAATCAGGCGTTCTGCATCTACGCGCTGTCCTCTTACTATGAGGCCAGCGGGGATGCAGAAGCCCTGGAGCTGGCGAAAAAGCTGTTTACTCTGATTGAGACTACGTGTATGGATGAGGTGGGATATCTGGAAGCATTCACCAGAGACTTTAAACCGGAATCCAATGAGAAATTGTCGGAGAACGGTGTCCTGGCAGACAAGACCATGAATACCCTGCTTCATGTTTTTGAAGCTTATACGGAGCTGTACCGGGTATCCGGGGATGAAAAAGTGCGCAGACGCCTTCTGTGGATCATGGATGTGTTCGCTGAGAAAGTTTATAATCCGAAGCTCCACAGACAGGAAGTATTTTTCGATAAGCATTATAATACCATTCTGAATCTGCATTCCTACGGCCACGACATCGAGACGGCATGGCTGATCGACAGAGGCTGCAAGGTACTGGATGATCCGGAACTGACGCAGAAGATGTATGCCATCACCAAAGACCTGACCGCGCAGATCTATAAGGTGGCATTCGACGGACACTCTCTGGCCAATGAATGTGACAGAGGTGTCGTGAATGTACACAGAGTCTGGTGGGTACAGGCGGAGACCGTGATCGGTTTCTTAAACGGCTATGAGAAAGAGCCGGAGAAAACGGAATATCTGGAAGCCGCAGAGAAGGAATGGGCATTTATCCGGGATCATGTGATCGATAAGAGAGCCGGTTCCGAATGGTTCTGGGAAGTGGATCCGGAAGGAAATCCCTATCCTGACCGCCCCATTGTGGAGCCTTGGAAATGCCCTTACCATAACGGCAGGATGTGCATGGAGGTTATGAAGAGATGTTAGAGCGTTATTACATAGAAAAAGAGAAGCAGGAGAAGCTGCTTTCCCGGAAAAATGTAAAGTCTGATTTCTACAACGGTATTTATGACCGTTATGAATATCCGGTTCTGACCAGAGAACATATTCCCCTGACCTGGAGATATGATCTCAATCCCAAGACCAACCCCTATTTCATGGAGCGCCTGGGAATCAATGCGGTCATGAATTCCGGTGCGATTGAATTAAACGGTAAGTATTATCTGGTAGCCCGTATCGAAGGCAACGACAGAAAGTCTTTCTTTGGTGTGGCGGAGAGTGACAATGGTGTCGATGGATTCCGTTTCTGGGATTATCCCATTCTGTTAGATGACACCTGCCCGGAAGAGACCAATGTCTATGACATGCGTCTCACCAAACATGAAGATGGTTACATCTACGGTGTGTTCTGTTCCGAGAGCAAGGATACCTCCGTAAATGATCTGTCCGCAGCAGTAGCGGCTGCAGGCATTGTAAGAACTAAAGACTTAAAACACTGGGAGAGACTGGAGAATTTAAAGACCCTTCGTTCTCCCCAGCAGAGAAATGTAGTGCTGCATCCGGAATTCGTGGATGGCAAATATGCTTTCTACACCAGACCGATGGATGACTTCATCGAGACCGGAAGCGGCGGAGGAATCGGTTTCGGACTGTGCGACGACATTACCCATGCAGTCATCGACGAAGAACGCATGACCAGCCTGCGGAAATATCACACCATCACCGAGGCCAAAAACGGTGCGGGAGCTACCCCCATCAAGACAGACAGAGGTTGGATCCATATCGCACATGGAGTTCGTAATACCGCAGCCGGTTTACGTTACGTCATTTATGCTTTTGCTACGGACCTGAAGGATCCGGCAAAAGTGATCGCAGAGCCCTCCGGCCTGCTGATCGGTCCCAGAGGGGATGAGAGAGTGGGAGATGTTTCAAACGTAGTATTTACCAACGGTGCTATCGCGAATGAGAAGGGGGAAGTCTTTATCTACTATGCATCCAGCGATACCCGCATGCATGTGGCAACGACTACTATAGATAAGCTTGTGGATTATGTATTCCACACCCCTTCCGATCCCGGAAGAAGCGTGGAGTGTGTGGCACAGAGATGTGAACTCATCCGCAGAAATGAAGAGTTCTTAAAACAGGAAGCAAGATAAATAATACAGAAATGAGGTAACCTGAATGAGCAAGGTTAAGATGATCAGCCCTGCAGTACCTAATGTACCCTGGCAGGATAAACCCGAAGGCCATACCGGAGCACCGGTATGGAGATATAGTGAGAACCCTATTATTGGCAGAAATCCCGTAGAAGGAGTAGCCAGAATCTTTAATAGTGCGGTAATGCCTTATGGCGATGAATTCATCGGCGTATTCCGCGGTGAACAGGTCAACGGTATTCCCTATATTTATTTAGGACGCAGCAAGGATGCTATTCACTGGGATTTTGATAAGAATAAGATCCAGTTCGTAGATGAAGAAGGCAAGCCTTTCATGCCGATTTATGCATATGATCCCAGACTGGTAAAGGTAGAAGATACCTACTATATCATCTGGTGTCAGGATTTCTACGGCGCAGCCATCGGTATTGCGAAAACCACGGATTTCAAGACGTTTGTAAGAATCGAGAATCCGTTCCTTCCCTTTAACCGTAACGCCGTACTGTTCCCAAGAAAAGTACACGGCAATTTCATGATGTTGTCCCGTCCTTCCGACAGCGGACATACACCTTTCGGAGATATCTTTGTCAGTGAGAGCCCGGATATGGTATACTGGGGCAAACACAGACATGTGATGGGAAAGTCTTCCGAATGGTGGGAGTCCTTGAAGATCGGTGGCGGTGCAGCTCCCATTGAGACTTCCGAAGGATGGCTTCTGTTCTATCATGGTGTGAGCGGAACCTGTAACGGTTATGTCTATTCCATCGGTGGAGCAATACTGGATATTGACAACCCGTCCATCGTAAAATATCGTTGTGAGAACTTCCTGCTGACACCGGAAGAGTGGTATGAGGAGAGAGGATTCGTACCGAATGTATGCTTTCCCTGCGCTACCATTCATGATTCCGAGAGCGGCAAGATCGCCATTTACTATGGCGCAGCAGACAGCTATGTAGGACTGGCGTTTACGACCATCGATGAAGTGGTTGACTATATCAAAGAACACAGCGTGGTCACAACAAGCGATACAGAAGAAGGCAGAAGATAGAATCACGGGACCCGCGTAAAGCGGGTCCTTTTTGCTTATGGAGACAGCGTATGAAGGAAAATGAGGAATTATATGCCAGAATCGAAGAACTGGAAAAAGAACTGGCAGAAGAACGTATCAGGAGGAAGATTACCGAGGACAATTCCGACTGTGCGCTGTGGGAGTATGAAATTGCTTCAAAAAAATATGTGCTTTCCAGAAAGCTTGGAGGAAAGTGGAATACCACCAACATGGTCATCGAAAACTATCAGGAACAGATGCATAACTGGGGATTTGTACATCCGGATGACTGGGCGACTTTTGATGAATTCTGCGCCGCAATGGACCGGGGCGACGAGCATATCAGCTATGAGGTACGTCAGGTCAGTGATGAGTCTGCCTTTATCTGGTTCCGTTATGTAGGGATTCCGGTCTATGATAAGGATCATAAGCCATATAAGATCATGGGGAAGACGCTTGATATTACAGGAGAAAAAAAGAACCAGGAGCTGTTGGAACAGAAGGCAGAGAGGGACTCCCTGACAGATCTGTACAATAAAGCGAAAATGCGTAAGCTGGTGGAAAAGCATATCCGGCAGGCCGATGACACAGAAGGAGCTTTTATCATCATTGATATTGATGACTTTAAAACGATCAATGATACTTGCGGACATTTATACGGTGATGAAGTATTGATCAAAATTGCCAATACGATCTTGATCAGTGCAGGCATGGAGGATTATGCGGGCCGCATCGGTGGAGACGAGTTTTGTGTATTCTGCCGTGGGAAAAATGTGGGACAGCACGCTGTGGAGACAGCAGAGAGAATATCCCGTATGGCGGATCAGATCCAGCTGTCAGGCAGACGAGTGACTTTAAGTATGGGAATCTCCCGATATCCGGAGGATGCTTCCTCTTATGAGGAACTGTATCAAAAAGCGGATCAGGCGCTGTACCGGGTAAAACGAAGCGGCAAAAATGCATTCAGCGTGTACGACAAGAACTATAATTATGTCGATTATACCTCAGAACGGAAAGGAACAGACCGGGAGACCGGTTTCTGGCAGGAGCTGGAGAAATATTATAAAGGACGTCAGTGGACAGAAACGGAAAGTGAAATTCTGTCTACTATGATG
>OLPI01002972.1_pt1 | contig 12542 bp, 13 predicted proteins | sample 1672361 | NCBI WGS metagenome assembly OLPI01 (sample SAMEA3136675, study PRJEB25190) | human gut metagenome
GCACCCTCCAGCAGAAAAAGCTGACCCACTTCGACTGCTGGGCATCCACCTTTGGCGAGACCACCACCGCCATCGAATTAGCCCCCGAGGGGTATAATTTTTGAGGACGATGAAAAGATACTCGTCTAAATGAAAAAATACATAAGGAAAGGAGGGCAAAGGATGCCGAAAACAACAGGAAAAGCGAGAGTTACAGCACTCTATGAAAGGCTTTCGAGGGACGATGACCTTGTGGGCGAGTCGAACTCGATAACCAACCAAAAGAAATACTTGGAAGATTTCGCTCACAGGAACGGCTTGACGAATATCCGTCACTATACGGATGATGGGTATTCGGGAGTAAACTTCAACAGGCCGGGAGTTCAAGCCTTGATAGCCGCCGTTGAAGCAGGGGAAGTCGAGACGATTTGCGTAAAAGACCTATCCCGTTTTGGCAGGAATTATCTGGAAGTTGGATTTTATACGGAAATCCTTTTCCCCCAAAAGGATGTGCGCTTCATCGCTATCAATAACGGCATAGACAGCGATAACGCCACCGACAACGACTTTGCCCCTTTCCTCAATATCATGAACGAGTTTTACGCCAAAGACACCAGTAACAAGATCAAGGCTATCTTTGACACCCGTATGAGGGACGGCAAGCGTTGCTCCGGCAGTATTCCCTATGGCTACAACAGGCTCCCCGGCGATAAGCAGACGCTTGTTGTTGACTCCGAAGCCGCCGAAGTGGTAAAGCGTATCTTCCTGCTTGCCAGCGAGGGCAAAAGCCCACGAGCGATAGCGGAACTGCTCACCGAGGAAAAGGTCTTGATTCCCGCCGCACACGCAGAAAGATACCACAAGGAGCAGTCCAATGGGAAGAAATACTCCGACCCGTATCTGTGGGGCGTGTCCACGGTAAGGAAAATACTGGACAGGCAGGAATATCTCGGTCATACCGTTCTCCGCAAGTCCGTGGGTACAAACTTCAAGCTCCACAAGCGCAAGGAAACGAGCGCAGAGGAACAGTATGTATTTGAGAACACCCACGAAGCTATCATTTCGCAGGAGCTTTGGGACAGCGTTCAGCGCACAAGGAAACGAGCCGGAAGAAGCTCCCCGTGGGGCAGTCACTACCACCGCTTGAGCGGTTATCTCTACTGCGCCGACTGCGGCAGGCGAATGACTTTGCAAACCCATTACAGCAGAAAAGACGGCTCTGTGGAGTATTCTTTCCGTTGCGGCGGGTACGCCAGCAGAGTGGATTCCTGCACCGCACACGGTATCAGCGCAGACAGCGTGGAAACGATACTTCTCTCCACCGTTCAAAGAATTTCAAGGCTTGTGATGAAGGACGAAAAGACGTTTGCCGCTGAACTGCAAAGACTGTGGCTTGAAAAGCGGAAAGAGAAGCCCCAGCAGGCTGAAACAGAGTTAAAGCGTATGCAGAAGCGGTATGATGAGCTTTCCGGGCTTGTGCGTGGTCTGTATGAAAACCTTGTGTCCGGCTTGCTCCCCGAAAGGCAGTACAAACAGCTTATGAAGCAGTACGATGACGAGCAGGCGGAGCTTGAAGTCAAGATTGAAAAGCTCCAAGCAGAGGTGGCGGACAGCAAGGAAAAGCCGCTTGACATCGAGCATTTCATCTCTCTGATACGCAAAATCAAGTCCCCCGACGAGGTAAGCGATACGCTGTTCCGAGAGCTTGTTGACAAAATCGTTGTGTATGAGGCGCAGGGCGTAGGCAATGCCCGCACACAGCAGGTTGACATCTATTTCAACTATGTCGGACAGGTCAATATCGCATACAGCGAGGAAGAACTTGCCGAGATAAAGGAGAAAGAGGAACAGCTTGCGGCGGAGAAGTTAGCCCGACAGAGGGCGGCTGAGAAAGCCAGACGGGAACGGCGCAAGGCGAAGAAAATCGCTGAAAACGGCGGCGAAATCGTTGTGAAGAAGGTCTGTCCCCACTGTGGGAAAGAGTTTGTCCCGACAAGCAACCGACAGGTGTTCTGCTCCAAGGAATGTAACTACCAGGCAAGACAGGCTGAGAAGAAAGCTGAACGGGAGGCCGAGCGTGGCAATCACTATTATCGCAAGCGTGTATGCGAGGTCTGCGGCAAGGAGTATTGGCCTACGCATAGCCAGCAGAAGGTTTGCTCCGAGGAATGTCGGAAGAAAAAGCATAACATGGTGACTTTGGAGATTTATCACAGAAAACAGGACGAGAAAGAGCTTCGGGAGGTGGTGTGATTTGCTCTTTCATTGGTGAAAGCAAGAGGGCAAGAAGTTTTAGTGTCCCATCGTAGAGGTCAAAATCGCAAGGAGAGAAAAGCTATGGAAATCGAGTACAGGAAATCAGTTATTCATCAGACAGTGGGCGGCGAGGATATGGAAACGGAGGTAATGCTGCCGGACTTCTGGGACGGACAGGAACAGCGTACCATTGGGATATGGGGACAGCGACATCTGCGGTATATCCGAGAACACAGGATAGCTCTTTATTCCGAGCTTCTGACAAGTGGCAGGCTGAACGCATACCTTGCCGATCTGAACGAGGAAGCCGAGGCTATGCTTTTCCGGCTGGTAAAGGAACTTGCCGAAAAAGAGGGCGTGACGGAAAAGCTCAAAGCCGAGGACGGTATGAAGTGGGTGCAGGCTATGAACAATATCCGCAACCGAGCCGCCGAGGTCGTTTACAGCGACTTGATTTACAACTGATACCCGTCCACAGGGAATTGCCGCTGTCAACCGATGGCGGCTTTTCCTTTTCAGCAGGTGTTCAAGAAGTCATCAAGTCGGCAGTACAGTCAAAGGGGGCAATCTAAAGGGTTTTTGATTTTTGAACAATGTGTGTTTTTTCAAAATCCCCTTGACAGATATTGCGGTTAGTGATATACTTATTACAGTAACCGTAAAAAGGAGGCCAACGGTTTGAGGGACAATGTGAAAGGTGGTGCGCTGACAGAAGTGACATTCTATATCTTGCTTTCCCTGTTTACACCAAAACACGGGTATGCCATTATGCAATTCATCGAAGAAAAAACAGGTGGTCGTTTATCTCTGGGGGCAGGAACACTATACGGCGCACTAAATACGCTTGAAGATAAGGGCTGGATTGCTCGATATGGTAACAATGAGGGCAGAAGAAAAGAATATCTCATTACTGCGCTCGGAAAAGAGATTGCTGAAATCGAATTAGCAAGGCTGCAAGAATTGACGCAGACTGCAACAAAAATTATAGGAGGCGTTTTATGAACAAGAAATGCTATCGCTTTTACGGCGGTCTAATCGCGTCACAGGAAAAATGGCTGAACAGGATGGCGAAAAAAGGTTACAGGCTGATTCGTGCCGGGAAACTGTTCTATGAGTTTGAAGAATGTAAACCCGGACAGGTTCAATACTGCGTTGAATTTATTGGACAGAAATCTAAGGAAAGCGCAGCCGATTATGCCCGCTTTTTGGAGGATTGCGGCTATCACGTTTTTTTCAAAAATATCAATCTCAACTGGAGTGTCGGAAAAGCTGTGGTGCGTCCGTGGGCTGACAAAGGTGGTAGGATCGCAACCAACAGCACCACGTTTAACCGTGAACTGCTGATTGTTGAAAAAGAAAACGACGGCAAGCCTTTTCAGTTGCATACTACTTACGAGGATAAACAAGACTATATTAAAAATATGAGAAAGCCCTGGCTGTTCTTATTTATCGTGTCTGCTGTCCTCGGAATTGCTATGCGCCAGCTTGTATGGGGTATTTTTGCGGTCATTTCGCTTATCGGGCTAATCGTATTCCAACTTGAATTAAGAAAGCTCAAAAAGAAAGCTGACATAAAGGAGATGTGAACATGAAATATAAACCTAAGTCACTCAAATCCGCTATTATATTGGTTGTCATAGTCGTGGCCTTTATTCTGCTGTTAAGCTATTTGGGAATTGGGACACTGAGAAACGCAACGAGGATAGGATATGTGGGCAATGACGGTTGGAGTAGTTGGTCGGCAAGCTATACTTTGCTTGACGGACGGTTACAGCACACTATTCGTCCGGAAACAGATACGCTTCATGTTGATGTGGAAACAGAGTCCGGCACAATCTCAATTGAAATGAAAGACGAAGACGGAAATATCATCTTTTCCGAAAGCAATATCGAAACATCATCTTTTGAGGTAAATGTGTCTGGGAAAGTTGTTATTATAATTAAAGCAAGCCGTCATAAAGGCAGCTTTGATATTTCCAGTCATTCTGATGGCACACTACAATCCGGGCAAATTTTCTTATATGGTGAAGAACACGCTTCCAAAGAAATATTGGAAAAAGAATTTGAACTATGGAATACATATTATTCCGATAATGGCATGAGAAACTTGTTTGTAGAGCTACCATACTATTCTGCGGAATTTCTAAATCTCTGGATGCAATCTGATAGTGATGATATTTTGGATCAGTTGTATCAGGATTGGGACGGAACAGCAATGCACTCTCAAGACACCATTGATTTTTATAAGCAAATCAAACGTGAATGTCCAGAGACTATATTTCATGGTACAGATGTTGGACATCAGTATAATACCACTGGGGAGCGATATTTAGCATATCTCCGGGAGAACGGGCAGGATGATAGCTCTGAACATTACCAGTTGGCACAGGAAAATATTCAACAGGGACAATATTACTATCAACATTCAGATGGTGCGTATCGTGAAAATAAAATGGTTGAGAATTTTATTCGTGAATTTGATAGTTTGAATGGCGAAGATGTTATGGGGATATACGGAACGGCTCATATCAGAATTGATGCGATGGATTATGCCACAAATACGGTTCCTTGCATGGCAAACCAGCTTAATGAGCAATATGGAAATGCCTTGCATACCAAAGACCTGACGCTTGTTGATGGGGCTTATAGAGTCGATACGCTTCAAATTAAGGGCAAAGAGTATACTGCGTCCTATTTCGGCAAAATGGATTTGTCTGCAATTTTCCCGGATTATCAGTACAGGGAGTTTTGGCGCTTAGAAAACGCTTATAACGATTTCAAGGATTGCCCAACGACGGGTAACGTACTGCCATACAATAACTATCCGATGGAGATTGAGAAAGGCCAGGTCTTTGTGATCGAATATACAAAGACGGATGGCTCTGTTATAAGGGAATATCATAGGGCAGACGGTAACACATGGCAGGGCAGCCTTGTCACAGAAGAATTTAGCATTGAGGAATAGTACAATCAAATAGGTAAGCGATTTGTGATAATGAGATGGTTATGCAGAACGGGAAATTGAAATCAGCTTAAATTTTGAAAAAGGGAATATATTGTGAACAAGTCGTTTGGAGGAAGGAGCTAATCGAATGAGGAAAAGCATGGTCTTGAAAATCATCAGTATAATCTCTGCTGCTTTAGCTGTCGTGGCCATTGCCGGTGCAATCACCGTTACGGGCAGCGGATTCCTTGATTTAAGTAATATCGTAAGATCGGTTTGTATAGTAATCGCCGTTATTTTTGGCACTCTTGCAGTCACTTTCTGGATAATATCAACGAAACGTTAAATGATTTCAATGAAAGCATAATGTGGGGATATAAGTACAGTCTTTATTGGTGCGATATTTGCGTGGTTTATTTATTGGTTGGTAAACTTGAAAAAGATCAAATAGAAAGATAAATTCCTGATTTATTTCCCCGTCCATTAATACTGAATACCAAAAGATTGACCGTTGACACACCGGCTCCCCGGTGAAAAAGCCAACGGTCTTTTTCTTCCCCAAACGTTCCATTTTGGCGTGTGGGTACAACTGAATACGAATACATAGCCCTTGCTTTCAAAGGCGGTTACAGAGCAACAAATGCTCCAAAATCGCCCCGAGAATTAACGGAAAGCAAGGGCTTTTTCTATTCTCCGGCAGAAACGGAAAGGAGGTGGTGTCTGTGTGCCGAGAATGAGCAAAAAGCGGAAACAGGAATGGGCGCTGTTTCTCAATGAGCGAAACCGTATCACCTACAATGAGCTTTGCAGGAAGTGCCAACACGACTGCAAGCAGAGTTTTCGGGTGACGGTTATCGAATGCCCGAACTATCTATCAAAGCGAAAAGGAGGACAAAATGCAAAACACAAATCAGAACAATGCCCGTCTTGAAGTTATCAAGGCGAGCGAAATCGAGCCGAAAGAAATCGAATGGCTGTGGTATCCGTTCATTCCATACGGCAAGGTCACGCTGTTGCAGGGCGACCCCGGCGACGGGAAAAGCACCTTTATGCTGACAATCGCCGCCCTTCTGACAAGGGGTGAGCCTTTGCCGTTCACGGATACGGGAAAGCCGCATGAGCCGATCAGCGTCATCTATCAGACCACGGAGGACGATGCGGACGATACCATTGTGCCCCGCTTCATCAAAGCGAACGGGGACAGAGAACGCCTGTTGTTCATCAGCGAAAAGGAAAGTCCGCTGACCTTTGACGATGGGCGTATCCTCTCCGCTATCCGGGAAACGGGCGCAAGGGTGCTGATCCTTGACCCGCTTTCCTCGTATATCGGGGACTGTCAAATCAACGCCGCCAACGAAGTCCGCCCCCGCTTTAACTGCCTTATCCGCATAGCGAAAGAGACAGGCTGCGCTATCGTCATTATCAATCATCTGAACAAGATGTTTGGGACGAAAGCAATCTACCGCACCCCCGGCTCTATCGACATTGTGGGCGCAGTAAGGAGCGCACTTCTCATCGGCAGGAGCAGAGAGAACGAGGACGAGCGTATCCTTGTCCAGCAGAAAGCCAACCTCGCCCCCACGGGAAAGGCAATCGTCTTTTCGGTCGGCGAGGACGGGATACGCTTTATCGAGCAGACGGAGAAAACGGCGGACGAGCTTTTATCTATGCTCCCGCAGAAAAGCGGCGGCAGACCAAACGTGAAAACGGATGCCGCCGTTCGTCTGCTCTCGGAGCTGCTGTCGGACGGTGAGGAACACGAAGCGTCCGAATGTGAAGCGAAACTCAGTGAAGCGAACATCAGCGGCTCCACGGCAAAGAAAGCAAAAGCAATCCTCGGCGTGGTGTCAACCAAACGCCGGTTCGGTTGGTTTTGGTCTTTGCCGAAGTGCGACGACGAACTGCCTTTCTGAGCGCCGCCGGGGAACGGCGCACAGAAAGCAGAGAGGCGGGCGCACTAAGGGAGGTCAAGGGGGGAAAGCCCTTGCCCACGACATCTTTCAGCTTGCTGAAAGTGTCATAGTGGGTTACGCACTTTGAAAAAGTTGCGTAACCGTCCCCCGCCCTTTCCGCAGAACTGGAGGTGATGTGATTGACGGAAGGAAATTTCAGCGTTGTCCGAGTGGATAAAATCACCGCTTCGGGAGCGCAGAAAGTCGAAAGGCACAACGAGCGCAAAAACGAAAGCTACGGAAATATCAATGTGGATTTGGAGCGTTCGCCCCTCAATGTCCACTTCAAGGACACAGGCGGTCTGACCTACAACGAGCTTTTTCAGAAGCTCATCGACGAGGGCAAAATCTCCACCAGAGGACAGAAAGAGGGAGCGACAATCTTCAATGAACTGGTCATTGACGTGAACACAAGGTACTTTGAGGAACGGGGCGGCTATGAGTATGCCAGAGCGTTCTATGAAGAAGCCTACCGTTTCGCCTGTGGGATTTACGGCGAGGAAAATATCGTCTCGGCGGTCATGCACGCCGATGAAATCAACAAGGCGGTATCGGAGCAGATGGGGAAACCCGTCTACCATTACCACCTCCATATCGTGGCGATACCCACCGTCCGCAAAGAGATACGCTGGTCGAAACGATGCAAGGACGAAGCGTTGAGGGGGACGGTCAAGGAAGTTATCAATCAAGTCTCCCACTCAAAAAAGTGGAAGAACAACGTCCCTGTCCTCGATGAAAACGGAAAGCAGGAAGTGAACAAATACGGCAAGCCTGTGTTCCGCAAGTCCTATTCCGTCCTGCAAGACCAGCTTTTTGAGCATATGACGGCGGCAGGCTTTACGGGCTTTGAGCGTGGCGAATTGGGAAGTACGGTGGAGCATTTGGAAGGTCTGGACTTCCAGATTGAGAAAGACAAGGAACGCCTTGCTCAAACCGAGCAAAAGGTCAACGAGAAGAAAAAGGAGCTTGCGGAGGTATCCGGCGAGGTAAAAATCAAGCAGAAGGTAGCGGCCACCTACGGCGAAATAGACGCTCTCGGCAGCAAGGGCATTACAGGCAAGTACACTGTTACCAAACAGGAGCTTGACAGTCTGAAATCCCTTGCGAAAGAGGGCGTTTCTTCACGCTCGGAGATCCACGACCTGAAGCGGAGCGTGAGCTACTACCAAAGGCAGGCGATGGATTTAAGCTCCCGTCTGTCGAATGTGAAGGAGCGTTTGAGGGAGGTCACAGAGAAGTATGAGAAGCTGGTGGAGGTGACGAAGCCTTATCTCATGGCTCTGCAACACTTCCCCGACAAGGTAAAGGAGTTCTTTGACAGGCTGTTCCCGCCGAGGGAACGGGCAGAGGAAAGAGAAGCTCCGAAGCCGGCACGAAAACCGAAAACGAGAGACGATTGGGCAAGGTAAGCGTCCCCTTCGATGGGACACTAAAACTTCTTGCCCTCTTGCTTTTTTCGGGAGGTAAAAGGCGGTTTTGACATCTGGGGATTTCATTTAGAACCCGGAGGTTGAAGCCGCCTTTTCCTTTTTCAGACAGTAAAATCATGATTGGAGGGAAACGACTATTGGAAAATACGAATACAAGCTATGAATTACGACTTGGGAAAACAACTTTTATCGTTTGCGTAAAACAGGCTGAAACGGCGAAAAAACCGCTTGAAAAGGCGCTTTTTGACATCTGCAAGCAGGAAATTTTAGGCGGTACTTCCACTGCTCAAAAATTTAATTTAGAAAATCTCGCAAAAACCTCTTGACAAACCGTTCCCCGAAGGTACGGGCTACCGTGCTCGTACCCGGTTCGCCAAGTTCTTCAACCTCCCGGAACTGATGTCCATGTTCAAGGAGGTTGCGGACATTAAAACATCCGACCAGCTTCATCTGCCTGTGCCCGAAGCAAAGTTTGAAACCGTGGTGGCAAAACCCTCGGAGATTCAAAAGGAAATGGTGCAGGAACTGAGCAAACGTGCTGCAGAAATCCACTCCGGTGCAGTAGATGCCTCCGTGGACAATATGCTCTGCGTCACCAATGACGGCAGAAAGATCGGCTTGGACGTTCGCCTGATGAACCCCATGCTGCCCGATGACCCCAACAGCAAGCTGAACGTCTGTGTGCAGAACGTGCTGAAGATCTGGGAGGAAGGCAAAGACCAGAAGTTGACCCAGCTTTTGTTCTGCGACCTCTCGACGCCGAAAAACGACGGCAACTTTAACGTGTACGATGACATTCGCAAGAAGCTGGTTGCCGCCGGTGTGCCGGAAAACGAGATCGAGTTTATCCACAACGCCGACACCGAAGCGAAAAAGGCGGCATTGTTCTCCAAAGTGCGCTCCGGCGATGTGCGAGTTTTGCTCGGAAGTACAGCAAAAATGGGAGCCGGGACCAACGTGCAGTCCCGGCTTGTGGCGGTGCATCATTTGGACGTTGGCTGGAAGCCCAGCGACATGACCCAGCGCAACGGGCGAATCATCCGGCAGGGCAACATGAATAAGGAAGTCAAGGTATTCAATTACGTCACGGAAGGGACATTCGATGCCTATTTATGGCAGACCCTTGAGAACAAACAGCGATTTATCAGCCAAATTATGACTTCTAAATCTCCAGTGCGTTCCTGCGAAGATGTGGACGAACAGGCACTTTCCTATGCGGAGATCAAGGCACTGTGTGCCGGAAATCCGCTCATCAAGGAAAAGATGGACTTGGATGTGCAGGTGGCGAAACTGAAAGTGCTGAAAGCCGACCACCAGAGCCAGAAGTTCCGCTTGGAAGATAAGCTGCTCACAAAATTCCCGGCTGACATTCAGGAAACCACCGCCTATATTGCTGGAGTGAAATCGGATGCGGAACTTGCCGCCGCTCATCCTCAGGCGCAAGAGGGATTCTGCGGCATGACCATCAAGGGTGTGGCCTACGATGAGAAAAAGACTGCTGGCGAGCGACTTCTTCTCGCTTGCTCTGAACTGCCAAATAGTGAGGAAAAAGTGATTGGCAGCTATCGCGGCTTTGAACTTTCTTTGCGGTTCGACACCTACCACAGCGAGTATCAGGCTCTTTTGAAAGGCCAGCGGAAGTACCCGGTGGCACTGGGCAAAGACCCTCTTGGCTGCATCATCCGTCTGGATCATTCTCTGAACGATTTCCCGGAGCGCATCGCTTCTGCCGAAAACGAACTGGCCACCCTGAAACAGCAGCAGGCGGCGGCACAAATCGAAGTGGAAAAGCCGTTCCCGCAGGAGGAAGAACTGGCTGAAAAATCGGCTCGTCTTGCCGAACTGAACGCACAGTTGGATGTGGACGAAAAGAGCCACGAGTCAGAACAGAGCGAGAAAGAACAGGAGGATGAACCTCGCCGCCCCTCAGTGCTGGCCGCTCTGGAAGAAAAAGCTGACAAGGTGGAGCCGATCAAGCCGTTCAAAAGTTTTCTGGACAAGGATGGTGATGCCCGATGAATGACCGCCGCAATCAGCAGCTTCATTTCCGTGTCAGCAGGCAGGAACTGGAACGTATCTGGAGCAAGATGGAATCCAGCGGTATTCTGAGCATTGGTTCCTATCTGCGAAAGATGGCACTGGACGGCTACTGTCTGCATCTGGACTTGCAGGAGTTGCGCCGGATGGCCTATCTCCTGCAAATGTGCAGCAACAATCTCAACCAGTATACCAAAGCCGCCAATGAAAACGGTCAGGTCTATGCCGCCGATTTGGAGGACTTGCGCACCCGGCTGGATGAGCTGGTAGAAATCAGCAAGCAAATCCTTGCAAAGCTGGCCGAACTGTAACATTGCCCGCAGTCAAATACTGCGGGTTACATAAATTTATTTGTATGAGAATCACCACTCATCTTCATCGAGCAGTAAATCCTCAAATTCATCAGTATCATTCGATGCAAGCCGTTCCGGGTGAAACCGCATATCAAGCTGTTCCTGCGCCAACTCCCGAATCTCTGGTCGCTTGTCATGGGCTTTGTTATTCAGCCATTTGATTTGTTCTTTTGAAAGTCTCCATGGCAGAGAAAGCAGCTTATTTTCAATCATCTGCGCCGAACGCACATCTGCTGGCAGAGCCGCACATTTTTTGCAGATGTGTGCTGCATGGCCTTTACCCGAAAACTTTTCATTCGCCTTATACTCGCCACAGACTTTACAATAATGTCCATGCTTCTTCATGCGACCGTGTTCCTTTCATAGATATTTTTTACCAGTGTATCAAATTTTGAAGTCAATTCCAATTCATTTTTTAGAAAAGGGGGCGTTCGATGGCTGCAACGCGATTGATAGCATTGCACAAAAATAAAGGCAAGTCCGTTGCGGCCTGCTTGAAAAGCCGCACAGATTATGTGCAGAACCCGGAGAAAACCGAACAGGGCGAACTTGTCAGCAGTTACGAGTGCAGTCCACTGACAGCGGACGAAGAATTCATGCTATCCAAACGGCAGTATGAGCTTGCCACTGGGCGTAGGCAGAAAAGTGATGTGATTGCATATCAGATTCGGCAGTCCTTCAAGCCCGGTGAGATCACCGCCGAGGAAGCTAACAAAGTGGGCTATGAACTGGCAATGCGATTTACCAAAGGCAAGTACGCTTTTATCGTTGCCACCCACACAGACCGCCAGCATATCCATAACCATATTTTCCGCCACCATATTGGCGATATGAATAAGTCCTTGAATTCATATTCACATCATTCAAAATAAGATAAACCGGCACATTGATACGCTTATTGTCAATCCATGCGTTCAACATCTCGATCGATGCTTTATTCGTATAGTTAGCCCTCGCTACATAAATAACCACATCGATAGCCCGGGTCAACAAAAATGAATCGGATACCATACCCAACGGTGCTGTATCCAAAATCACATAATCAAAATTCCTCTTGAGAGTCTCAATCGCTTTATCCAATCCATCACGTGCTAACAATTCTGTCGGGTTAGGAGGAACTGTTCCACCAGGAAGAATATAGAGATTCTTACTGACATCAGAAAGTTGTACTAAATCCATTAGGTTCTTTTCCGGATTAGCCAAATATTGAGTTATACCAACTTCTTTTCTTGGAATATTAAATACCTTATTCAAGCCCGGTTTACGAATATCAAGACCAACGATTACTACTTTCTTCCCTAATAAAGAAAGACTAATTGCTAAATTAGCAGATATGAAAGACTTACCTTCACCACTGATAGTAGAAGTTACCAGAATTACATTCTTACCATTCTCAAGCATAAACTGGAGATTAGTACGGACATTCCGGAAAGTCTCACTCATCAGATTATTCTGATTCTCAAATACCGCTATAGAACCAGTCTTTTCATCTGCTAACGGAATATCACCAACAACAGGAAGTGAAGTCAATTTCTCAACGTCAGCACGACCTTCAATCTTGAATTTTGTCAAACCTATCAAATAAATAACT